>Ga0172381_10002819_pt1 | contig 18786 bp, 16 predicted proteins | sample Leawel6488metaG_FD_119754 | JGI IMG/M metagenome (GOLD analysis project Ga0172381, IMG submission 119754) | Leachate microbial communities from a municipal landfill in Southern Ontario, Canada - Leachate well 64-88 metaG | ecosystem: Engineered > Solid waste > Landfill > Unclassified | place...
ACCCTGTAAAACACCCATTTCTGAGTTAAATTCAGCAAGTTTTGCCTTATTTAAGGTCAATTGTTGCCCAATTAGGTCAATTTTGCCTGCAAAATCGTTATCAGATAAAAGGGACATTTTATCTGATAATAAGTCCATTTGAGTGTTTAGGGGTTTTATTGAATCAGTGGTATTGGTTATGGAAATCTCTAGAAGTTTAGTATTATTCGTGTCTATAGATTTTTGAGATTCTAACCAAGTTGATTGATTATCTGAAATTGCTTTGGTATTAGTGTCATAATCTTTTGTTAAATCATTAAGTGCTTTTTTATTTTTATTAGATAATCTATCATAAATAGACTTTCTTTCTATGTCAGATGAATTATTCCAAGTTTTATATAATTGAGCCTGACTTTCATGTAACTGTTCCGCATAAGCATCTGCCGCTTCAACACCAGTAAATTTACCCAAATACTCTCCAGTTTGATGATACCAATCAATAGCTTCATCGCTAGTCATTGCTCTATCTAAACCTTCACGAATACAAGGAATTAATATTTCTTGTCCCATTTCTTCAAAACTTGTTGAGAAAACAGTCATTATATCGCCATTTTCATTCATTACTTGTGGGCGATTATTAAGGTTTATATTCCCTAACCCATAATCAGGAGTAGAAGGTCTATTATTGAATCCTGCAATAGAATTTATTTGAGTTTCTAATTCCGCATTTACGGAACGTAAGCGTTCAGCTTCCTGATGAGCGAGAGATTGTTTTTGAGCGAGTAAAATATTTTCTTGTTTAAGAGCATCTTGATATTGTTGAGAAGTTTCTATTAGGTGTTGTTTTTGGTTGTCTAGGGATTTAAGAGCATTGTCTGCATTTTCTATAGCTTCTTTGTAATCTTTTAGGGCATACTCATCGTATTGGTCTGGAGAGGATGAAGATGATTTATCTTTAGTGCTAGTTAAATCATCTAATTTAATAGAACTAAATCCAGTGGATGCTGCACTATTAAACCTATTAGAAATGTCATTTATCATACCAGAAATTTGTCTAGCTTTCTGAAATTCTGCTTCTAACTCAGGGGTACTTTCTGTAATACTACCCATGCCACTATGAGCTAATTCCATAGATTTATATTCTGCGGTCATTACACCAGATACAATATCATAATATTTAGCCCAATTAGCACCTAATGTTTTAATAAGTTGTAAATCAATATCTCTTTTTGCCTCTGATAAAGTTTTCCAATTGCCAATATCTATTCCATATACTGTTTTTAAATCATTAAAAAATTCTTGAACAATTGTTTGATTATTATTATAAAAATCTTCACTAGACATTGAAGATACAATATAAGCTTCACGAACTTTATTTGTTTCATCAGCTATTAAACCATTTAATTTTTCTCTTAATTTTGTTTCATCACTTAAATAAATAGCTAATTCACCATGTTTTTCCAATAATGAATCTATCGTAGTAGCAGATAATCCTTCACCTTTATCTAATTCATCTAAAACACCATTTAATTGTTTAATGACAGCCGTAGAATCTTGAAATGTTTTTGCAAAAGCGGTAAAAGATTCAGTTACTTTATCTATTCCTTCTTTTGCTTTAACTGCTGTATTAGTAATTTGACCTAACCCATTTACTAAACTAACTGCAATTCCTCTTGCTATCTCATCACTCATTAAGGGATTAAGAGATTTAATGATTTCAGTTATATCATTGACTGCACCAGCCGCCCATATATTGTATTGTTCGGCAGTATAATTAACATTCTTTTTATTTACTTCTAATTGAGTATTTAAAGTATTTAGAGTATTTGTAAATTCTTGACTACCACTTAATAAATTAGTAAAATCTAATCCATCTATATTATTAGATTTAAGTTCTGGAAGATTATCACCAATCGCATCAACAAATGAATTTAAAGCACTACCATTAAGACCTTGAAAATCATCATTTGATTCTATAGAATCTTTTAAACCTTGTTTATATTGTTCAATAGCTGTTTTTTGTTCGCCAAGGGCTTTATTTAAAGACGTTTTTGTTTTCGCTATTTCTTTTTCTAAATCTTCTTCGCTTATCCAAAGCCCTCTAAAAAAAACTTGCCCTTGATCATTAGTTTGATATTTATCTCCTTTTGTTTTTAATTCATATAATAAATCATCATATAAATCTAATTCACTTTTTAAAGTCTCAACAGGAGATTTTCCTTTTGCCCAATCAGTTATAGTAGTCTCTTCGTTCCACCAATTAGAAAAACTAGATTTACCAGTTGCTTTATCTGAAATATCTCCACGGTTTGCCGCAAAAGTAGAAGCAAGTTCTGATTTTTTAAGATTTATTTCATCTTGTTTTAATTTTAAATATTTTTCTAATTTATCAGAATTTAAACCAATAGCATTACCTTCATTATCATAAGCGGTAATAGCACTTGGATAGAGGTCTGCTAATTTTTGAGTGGCATCTGCTAATTCTTTTTTACTTTCAACAGATAAACTTTCTTGATTACTTAATAATTTATAAGTATTAACTAACTCTGTATTTGATTTTAATTCTGTTGTGCTAGATTTAATTTCATTACGTTTTTCATTCATTTGACTCGTTAATATTTCAGCACGATTTATATAGTCTGCTATTTTTTCTGCAATATAAGATAAAGCCGTTAATGCTAGAATTGGAGCAAATGTTGCTAGTGCGACTTTTAATAAATTAGTAGCTACACCTACTTTAGTTATTCCTTTTTCAGCTAATATTGCAGACAAACCTACATCTTTTAAAGACGTACTTAATTTTTTAGTACTACTCCATAAATTTAATAACCAAGTATTATAAGTTTCAAACGCTTTTGGTTTAATTAAAAAGAATATAATTCCGAGAGTTACCGCTAATGATTTAAGACCAACACCTAATTTTTGAGTTGCTGAGACTATATCTAATAAATTTGTTCCAAAAGATATAACTTCTTTAATCATTCCTGAATCGAATGAATTTGAAAAAATGGATTCTAAAGATGCTTTAAATCTGTCGATCTTTGCTTGTGAACTCTCTTGATAAATGCCAAATTTTTGTTCTGCTACTCCTGCTGAATTTAAAGCGTTTTCATAATTTTTAAGCGAGTCTTGATAATTAGTTAATAAAGTTAAGCCTCTATTGCGTTGAAATGTCATTCTATTACTTTCAGCTTTCGCTTACTGACCATAATATGTAATTTAGTAATTCTACTAGATATTATGGCGGGAAAGGTTCTTCTTTAAAGTGTCTTTACACTTGACCCCTCCTCTATATGTTTCCATATAGTTTAGACTGTAACTTCACCCTATTTAAATTTAATACATTTAAATAGGGGGTAAACATCCAGTCGTTACGGGTTTTTAATTAGGAATAAACTCTTCAAATATTATATTTAATTTAGTTAAATCTGATGGAAATAATGAAATTAAAATCAGATTATTATCTTTACACAAATTTATCTTATTTTGTGCTTTTGTATAATAATAATCTTTATCCATCATACCAAAATACTCGATAAATATATTATCTCCAATCATCCAATCTGCTGATTTATTATTAAATCTATCATCATTTGAATAATCTCTATAATAAACCTCTTTAAGATATTTTATATTTTTATCAATAAAGAAGTTTGTTATAATCATTTCTGCTTTTGACCAACAGAAATCATTATTTTTAGATTTATATGCTGGTTTAACTGAACCAAAAACATTAATATTTAAATCTAATTCTAAAAGTTTGCAAATATTTCTATATCCACCTAAATATCTGTTCATTGATGAAAGAGTCATACTCCAAGATTGATTAATTATTTCAGATACTAATGGGGTTCTCCCTAATTCATTTGCAAAATATTTTACATTCTCTAAAAAATCATCAGCATTATATTTCTTCTTAAATACTTTTTTCTTTAAATTTAAAGATATTGCTTTATCAATAATTGAACGAATAGATCTCTCAAAATATTCACTTAAATCCTTATTATCTATGTAAGAATAATTTTCAATTAAATAATCAATATCTTTTTGTAACCATGTGCCATCTAAAGGATCTAAAAAACCCATTCTATGTGCTTTTTGAGATATGGCTTCTGGTGTTTTATTTAAAGAATTAGCCATTTCAATATATGATATTTTTTTATAATTAGATTTTAAATATTGTAAATCTGCTTCTGTCCAATAAAACCCACTTCTTTTAATTTTTAATTTAGAAGCTTTCATATAAATTTCTTGTTTAGTAAATGGAAATAAATATATTTCTAATTCTATTCCACTACATGTAGAATATTTATCATTTAATATTTGAATTTGTTCTTTTGTCCATTTTTTATTAATATAAATACCTCCAAATCATTGAAGATATTTATCCCTAATTAAATCTTCCCTCGGTATTGTCTTCCGACCTTTACGGTTAAGAGTTCCACCGATATGGTTTACTATTGATATACATTACTGCATAAAATGGCAAATTTTACCAAACATTGTAGTTGCAATATAGGCTTTTTCATTTTTAGAAAGTGACGAAAAACGTGACCCAATAAGATCTAATATTTCTGAAAAATCTTTTAATTGTCCTTGTGAATCTGTTGCTTTAATACCAATTTGAGATAAAGCTAATACAACATCATTGAGTTTAGTTGGATCTTCAGAATTAAATCCTGTCTTTTTTATACTTTCATATCGACTAATTGCACTATTTAGGGATCGTCCAATTGTACTAGGTGATTCTCTTGTAATACTAGAAATAGTTGCTATCCACGATGCTGATTTTTCTAATGAAATATTTGAATTTTCTGCCGCTGAAGCCACTCTTTGTAAAGCCTCTCCAATTTCTTCTGGGCCTGCCGCCGTAAGATCCCCTAATTGAGAAAATATATTAATAATTTTTTCAACACTTTCACCAGTGGCATTAGCTGTGGCTGTTATTATTTTATTACTTTCTTCAAGAGATATCGAAGAAATCTTAGCATATTGAATAATATTACGCATGCGTTCTTCAACTTGTGAATTATCTAAACCTTGCCTAAACAGACTTGCGGCTGTTCCAGCAATTTCTGTAGTAGTAACACTCATTTCTTTAGCTAGTTGATTATATTCTTTTCCTAATCTAACAGCTTCATCTGCTGTCATACTTGTTACAATACGTATTTCATTTAGAGCATTATCAAGATTTTGAACATAGGTAATCGCATTAGTTAACTGTTGTAACCCGCCGTAGAAAATTGTCATTGCCCCAAACCAGCAAAAAAATACCTTCTCTTTCGAGATACTTTAACACTTCTTAAAGAAGTAGGATTAGACTATCTTATCATCCCATTAGGATGCCTCTCACTTTGGAATATGGAGTTTCACCATAAACCTATGAATTTCATAACCATATCAAATATGACTTAGGTCGTATATTCTAGTCGTTGCACCTTCAAAAGAATTTCTTCTAATGCTTGGCACAGGATTTCCTTCGACTTTACGTTAAGGGGTTCCCTGTTAGCATCATTATTAATAAGCCATTTCCTGCTTAAACTAAATACGTTAATGATACACCCTATAAGTATAAGTTCAAGAGGTTTTCATTATATTGTTGCCAATATATGCCGCCTGATTTAACGGGTACACGTTCCATAGCAATTTTAAATTGATCCATAAAACTTAAATTACGTGTTAATTCATTTCTAGTAACTGCACCATTGTCACGAACTGTTTTAGTATTAACATCAATAGTACGATTAAATTTTTCAAAAGTTCCGTTTGCACTTTTAGTCTCTTCAACATATTTTATAATGTGCTGACCTGAATTATCGAATGTATGTTGCAAATCTAATATTTTAGAATTTGTCCCTGATAAAGATTCTAAATGTGATTGCAAATTAATTTTATTATATTTATCTAATAACGATGAATTACCTTTGAAATCTTGTGAATTTCTACCTAAACTATTTAATCTTTTTTGTTCTGTAATTAATCCCTGAATATCTTTAGTGACTATATCTAATTCTTTATCATATTCTTTTAATTGTTGAATATCATTTTTTATATCATTTGCATCAATATTAGATATTTTATTTTTAGAAGTATTTAAGGTATTAATAGAAGATTCTGAAAGTAACCCCTTATTTTTAACAATAATATCATCTATAGATTTAATTGACTTTTCTTTAAATTCATTAACATTTTTTATTCTATTTTGATTATAATTATGTTCATCAAGTAATGCTTTTTGTCTTGCATCTGCTAATTTTTGCTCACTCTCTAATTCATCTTTATTAACCTTTTTACCTATTGAACTAGTAGCATTTTCCATTTCTTGTCGTGCTTTAACTTGTTCATTATAAGTTTTAACAAATAAATCACTTTGTTGTTGATGATATTTAACGTATTTTTCATCTTGTTTTTTCTGTAATTCATCAGCAATACCACTTTGCACAGTTGCTAAATCATAAGCTTGTTCTTTTTGTAATTTTGCTAATTTATCTGCTCCTTCTTTACTTAAAGCACCTATATCTTTTCCATCAACCATTACTTTTCTACTGCCCTGTTTACCACTTGTAATAGTTTGAAGTCTATTAGCATAAAGAGTTTCTTGATCATTTAATGCTTTAAGCTTTTTAATATCTGTATCAGTTAAATTAGCTATTTTTTTTCTAACTTCTAATAATTTTTTACTTGCTGTTTCTGCATCTTTATAATTCTTTACTTGTTGCTGAGAAGGAGTTAAATCCTTTATTTCTGTAACTCTTGCTCCTCTAGTAGCGTTTCCATTAATATCAGTAAAAGTAGTAGCTTTTACTCCTTTAGCATTTTCAAAATAATTTCTTGTAAGAGCCGCTTTGCCTTGAAGATTTAAATCTTTAACTGATTTTATTAATCTACCATAAGAAGCAATTTTTTTTTCAGTACTAATAATTTCTTGTTTATCTGATTCAATACCTATTTGTTTAACTCTATTTAAATCCATTTGTGCTTGTTTAACTTTATTTATCGTAGTTTGTTGTTCTTTTAATATACTTCCATCAGCTAATGTTTTAGAAATAGTTTTATTAGTTGTAAAACCATCAAGTTCTTTAACTATAGTTGTTTGTTTATTTAATACTTGATTAACAGCTTTAGAAGCTTCTCCAATTTTACTCATACTATTAGCGAATTTATTTAAAATATTAACTATGTTTTCATCAATAGAAATTTTTAAAGGGTTTTTATTTAATTCTAACTGAATACTATTTAATTGCCCTATAATTTTATTTTTACTATTATTATCAATTAATGCTGATATAAGAAAATTTACACCATTATTATCTGCCATCTCACCACCCCCTTCATTAAACTATTTTACAATTAAACCCTTTACTTTTTAAATGAGATAGTAAAGATTTTAATATTACACTTTTTTGTTTTGAAGCATAATCCATCATACCAATACCTTTATATTCGTAAACTGGATTTTTGCTATTTGGATTATTTCCTTCCTCGATCCATAATGGAATTGCTTGAGATACATTTTGTTCTCCTGAACCATCTTTTCTATATAAACTCATATGTTGATTCCAAAAACTATCTCCTACTTTATTCGCATGAATAGTATCTGTATCGAAACATAGCTCAATAGAATAACCATTATTAATTTTCTGTACTTTCCTGACTCGTAATGAATTAATCATGTCATACGTTCTAATATATTCGTGAGGTGTATGTTCGTTATACCATTCTTTCATAATATAATCATGAATAATTTTTTCTACATCTTTACCTACATCTTGTAAAACTATAGATATATTACGATTTAAATAATTTAACATAGTATCTATCGAAGTAAAACTAGGCATATTAATCATCTCCAAATAAAAAACAGTTATATACTGTTTTTTGATTTTTTCAATTCACAAGCACATTTACAACTACAACAATGAGTATTACTTTTATTATAATGACTAATTAATTGTTCTTTTTCTTTTCCACACCATTCGCAATTAAATGCGATCCATTTATCTAATTGTTTTTTAGACATCTTTTCTTTAATTGAAATATTTATTATTTTATTTAATTCTTTAATATCCCAATTCATATATGGAATATCAATATTTTTATTTATAACTAATAAATTATTATTGTAAATATAATTAAAAGAATGATAATTATATAAAACTCCTTTTTTATCAATATATAAATTTATTAAATTCAGACACAAATTAGGATTATTTAAAATATCATTTTCCCATAAATATAATATATTAATATCATAATTATTTTTTATATAAGTATGTTTTGCCTTATCTCTTTTTATTCTGTCTACTTGATGTTCGTATAGAATAGTTTTATATTTTCTATGATCACAATGCCAATAAGTTCCCATGACTTCAATTATTAAATTATAATCACTTAAATAATTATCAACAGCAAAATATTTAAACCCTTTTTCATTTATATATTTTATATCTATAGAATTTAATAAATTATTAACTGCTGTTTGACAACCAGTATTACTTTTACTAATTAAACCTTCTTCTAATATTTTTACTGCCCTTATACTTGATTTTTCTTTCCATTCATCTGTTTGTGACCAAGTTTCTGCAAACCATTTCTGTCTACATATATCAGAACAAAATCTTCTGCCATTTTGTATAGCATAAATATTAGTAATATCTTCTTTCCCACAACATTCACATCTATACGTTCTATCTTCTATTGAATAATTATGGTTATAATTATTAGCGTTTTCTCCTATTAAATTTATTGATTGCCAAACACCTTGACATTGAATAGAACACATTTTCTGAGAACAATTTTTTAAACATTCAAATTCTTTATTACATATCTCACATATTCTTATTTCATGAGTTTGATTATATTTATATTCTAATTCACATTCTAATGAACAAAAATTATGATTATAATTTTTAATCTGACCTTTACTTTTTAAAATGGTTTTATCACAATTACTACAATTAGTTTCTGCTTTATTTAAATCATTTTTACAATAATATTTTGATTTACATGAAGCAGTACAAAATTTCTGATTTGGAACATTATCATATATATTAAACTTTTGTTCACAATATAAACAATTACCTTCGCTTATTATTTTATGAAAATTAATACCTTTTTTAAGACTACTATTACATTTTTTAGAACAACAAATTGAACCAAAATTAATAATTCTATATGGAGTTATAATCATTTCTTTCCCACAATATTCACAATTAGTTTTTATATTTAATTTTGAATGAAATTTTAATTCGTTTATTCTAATACAAATTGTTTTTAAATCTTTATTTAAAATACTTATTAATTCATTTATAAATTCTCCTCTATTATTTATAATAAAATCAGTTAATATTGTGTCTTCTTGTAATGTAAAATCTGTTAATAAATAATCAATATTTTTACGTAATAAACTTTCGCAAACTTTACATTTAGCACTACGAAATCCTTTACCTTTATTAGAAAACTCATTAATAGACTTTTCCTTATGACAATGTTTGCATATTTTAGTTAATTCCTTACTCATAATAATCTCTCCAATCAATTATTTTCTCACTCCAAAAACCATATAAAAAAGAGACACAACGAAAAGTGTTGGAGTCACTTCTCTAACGCTTGCAATCGCCTGTGTCTCTGTAAAAACTTTTTAAAACCAACATTTCAATATTCTCTCACCTAAAAATGCCCAACAAAAAAGAAGGTCATAAACCTTCTTATTTTAAATCCTATAAACCCCATTATATATTCGTTCTAATTCAACCCAAACCCCAATAAAATTCACAATTTATAAGAATTTATGTATGCTTTTTCTCACTTATATAAAAATCATGATCTTTATCTAAAAATACTACATTAAAAACATTTCTATTTATATAACCACAAATAATCTGTAATCCACTTACATGTATTCTTGCCCACTCAGCATCTTCAGGAACATGATTAGGTTTTTGAAATTTTGTTTTATTTGATAAAGGAAAAGATTTATAAATAGTGAACTTATTATCTCCATTTTGAGAACACAATGTATTACAACAGTAATTTCTTAAAACCTCCATTGATCTTGCCAAAATACCTTCTTGTTCCCATTCTTCAAATGTTTGACCTTGATTTCTATCTAAATACTTAAAACTAATAAAAAAATCCTTTTCTAAATCTTGAATATTTATTTTAGAAATTCCCTTTAATAAACTCTCACGTTGATGAGGTTTAGGCACTCTATTTTTCGGCATATAATTTACTCTCGTAAAATTCCTTCATTATTGCTTTAGAAATTACATTTTCACATCTATCGCTAGAAGAATAACCAATTCTTGCATTTTTCCAAGGAGTTTCCTTATGTGTAAGACATTCAAGATAATAACTTGTTTTGTCACCATATTCATCTAAAACATCATTAATTATTTCAAGTTGTTCTTCATTAACATCTAATTTGATTTCAATTCCATCTTTTAATTCAATTGTTCCATACAAAATAGTTTCATCTTTATAATAATCCCAAAGTTCTCTACAAACAGGCCCATGCATCCATGCTTCAAAATCTTGTTTAATTAGAGGTTTATTTAAAAACACATAATGCCAAGCATCTAAATAATAAATTAATTTTTGTAATTTAAGATGATTGACATCATGTCCTATTTTATTCACATAATTAATTACATATTTAGATAACTGAAGAAGATTAGGTTGCAATAAAGTATCCATGATATAAAATTCCTCCATAATTACATTATCAATAATATTATTATCCATATTATAGCACTCCTTTAATAGTTTGGCGAACTATTAATAATATGTACTATTTTAAGAAAATATAACCTAATTATATTATAACATAAATAATAAAATATGTAAAGTATATTATCATATAAACCCAAAATAATAGGGAAGTGCTAACTTCCCAAAAATCTATGTATATCAAAATTATCTCTAATTTTAATTTTCTATTTAATCTAATAATCTAATAATTTAATTAACCACATTCCTAATATCCTTAAAATCTTTCAACATTTCAAAATAGTTTTCTTTGCATTTTTTAAAATTATTTTTCATCCATTCATAGTTTTCAACGAAAATATCTTTTATTCTGTTTAACCATTCATTAAAATCTCTTTCGAAAATATCTTCATAATATCCGCACAATCCCAAACTATCTTTAAACATCATATCAAAATCCAAAACATTTTTTAGACCAAAAAAATCTAATAGTATCAAAAAAATATCATCTGAACAACAATTGAATTTTACTCCTTTAAATTCGTCACTTAAAACTTGTCCATTCTTTGCCGTACAAAATAAAATCCCTTCTTTCTCAATAATTCTTGAATCCTCTAATAATTCCTCTGGATGAAACTCAGGCATGAAACATAATGATAATACCATTAGTAAACCTCCTTATGTTTGATATATTAATCATACACAAAGATAAGTTAATAGTCAACAAGAAAACATTAATATTCCAGAAAAAATAATTTCTCTACCGAACACTTAAATATTTGACAAATAGCAAGAGCATAAGATAAACGACACTCATTTTTATTACTTAACACCTGAGATAGTCCTGGAGAAGATAAATCAATACCATATTTAACTAATTCTTTTTGAAGCCATGTATTACTACGCCCATCAAGTAAAGTATTTAACATAATAATATTTATTCGTGCTCTAGTTTTATCATCACCAATTTTTGTTGCTTTGATATTTCATCACCGCAATTCTTTAATTAATTAGATACCTATATCAAGTATATTAAAAATATCATTATTAGTCAATAAAACTTCATTATTAATAAACTTTTATTTACTCTTAATAAATAATTATTCGTTTAGAACAATAAATATTACATTATTAATATAAAATACTTAAAAAGAAACCCCACTTAATAAGTAGGGTATAAAACATAAACATAAAAACTAAAAATAAATTATATTTAATTAAGTAATGTGAAACTCAAATATATATCATACAACTTTAGACAATCTTACCATTTCATACAATATTTCTTTTAACTCTCGTTTACACTCAATTCTATTATTTAAAAACCAATTTACGCACTCAGTTAAAATTTCACACATTTTATTCAACCAAGCATTAATGTCTTCATCGTATATATCTGAATAATAATTACACAACTCAACTAAATCATAAAACTGCATATCTAAATCACAATAACTTATAGTGTTACCTCTAATACGAGATTCAAAAAAAGGGAAGCAAGCATTATAAAAATGAATTCCATAATCTTTAAAAATTGATTCTTCATTAATTTTTTTACAGCAAGCATAATTATCAATAATCTTAATCCTATCATCTTGAACAAATTGTTCTATTAATTCTTCATCCTCTTCTAATATACAAAAACATAAAATCTCCATCCCTTATTATCCTCCTTGTTTTGAAATCCTTTACATAATAATATTTTAACGAACACTTGTTCTAATGTCAAGATATGGGTTAAAATATTATCCGGTAGTCCTAATACACTTAGTCCTAATATACCACCTCATTCTCTGTGAAAAAAATATCATACATAAAGTATATATCTTCAATGAGTTGTATGTAAAGGGAAAAAGTGCCGAAAATAGGGAGTTTAGACAGGATACGACAAGATAACATATAAATAGTGTTTATATGTTATTTTAAGACAAATAAGTTTTCGATAGGAGTATTAAGTATATTAGAAATTATTAATGCATAATCCAAAGGCCAAGAAGATTTATTTCCTAAAAGACGGTAAAACGTAGATTTAGAAATAAAAGTGTCTGGATATTTATTTATTTCATCTAAAAGCCAAGGAAGATTATTATTATTTTCACCAAGTAAATAAATTATTTCTCTTTTTTTACATACTGCTTTCACTTATATACCATCCTATTATTTCTTTTTTCGTTTTTCTCTCTTATTTCTTTGAGAAATAATAAACTCTTCAATATTATCAATAGGAAGTTCTCCTAAAGTTAAAAGTAAGAAAGAGTTAGTCCAAAAATTTGAGGTTTGAAAATATTGTTTTTTAATCAATCTTGAAGATGTCGATTTATAACTATTGATAAACTTAGAAATACTGGAATTAGGATGTGCTGTGAAATTAATTTTAAAGACATCTTCCTCTAAATTCCATGCTTGTAAAGTAATATTATAATTAGGAGCAATATTATTGAAAATCTCTTTAAGTGCATTAGAAATATTTAATGAAATAGAATCTTTATCTTCATCAATTAAGAGAATAAGAAGATAAGATAAATTAAAGACTGATGAATTATTTGTGCTTAAAACACCCATAATATCGCCTACTCTCTATATTAATACTGAATTACAAATATTGCAAATGTTAATTTAAAAATATAGAAAATAATTAAAAAATAGGATTAAAGGGAAGAAATGTTATAAAAAAAAGAAAAATTAGGACTTTAATAGGACTAATATCATAGTAATATAAAACACTTTAAATGTAAATAGTATAATATGGAAAGTGAAAATTGTATAAAAGAGACACAGGGGAAAAATGGAGTGTTGTACTTTCGAATGCTTCGAATCATCCTGTGTCTCTAAAATTAATTAATTATCTATTAAAGGATTTATTTTTCTTCTTATCTTCTTTTTCTTCTTTTTGTTTTTCTTGTGGTATTAATCCACCATCATTAAACAATCCTTTTAAATTTTCTTTTTCATTAATATCAACGTAGAGTTGACTCATATCGACACTTTCATGCCCCATCATATCTTTGATCTTACTTAAAGGTACGTTATTGCGGGCTAAATACGTGGCAAAAAAATGACGCATAGAATGAGCATAAAAATCAACATTTAATATTTTACTAAATTGTTCACACCAAGAATCAATTGTTGAAGTTTTAATTGATTCCCATTTACTATCTTTTTTAGAAACAAATAAATCATCTATATCTACACCAAGAATTTTTCTTTCTTCTTTCCATAAGTCAACATATTTTTGAACTACCGCTTTAATAATATATTTTGCGATTATTTTGCCGCTCTTGCCTCGCCCCTTCGTTTTTATCAATGGGGTAGTGTATAATCCATCTTCATAATTTTCATCAACAAAGAAACTTTCTTTAAATAAAATAGTCTCTGCTTTTCGAACTCCACTTCCTGCTAAACAAGCAAGAAAACATGCTTGTTGGTATTTTTTATTTTCAACTAGATAATTTAATAAAAATTCAATTTGTTCATCAGTTAAGATAGTTTTTTCTCTAGTATTTTGATTTAGTGGAGCAGGAATTTTATTAATAATATTCTGAAAAGTAGGGAATTCATCATCTAAAATATTCAAAATGTAATTTGATAGACTTGATATTGTAGCCCTTAAACGTCTGATTCTAGCAGGAGATAGTTTTAAATCATTTAATAAATAATTTTGATATTTTATTACATCTCGTTTTTTTATATCTGTAAATAATTTATTCTCACAATTTTCCATATACCAAATCATAAATATATTTAAATCTGATTCATAAGTATTAATGGTTCCAGACGATCTATCAATACTATCAAGATATTCTAAATAATCTTTTATTAATGCTAGGTTTATAGGATTTACTTTTTCTAATTTACCATCTACAACAAACTTATGGTAATTTGTTTTACGTGCCATAGATTCACCAACTTTATATTATATTCTTATAATTAATCAACATTCTTACTTTGTTTCATCCACTCTTGAATTAGTTCACTATTTTGCAAATTACCTAATTGTTCAATCATTTTTTCAATATCAAAATCTTTAATTATATTCATTAATTTATTTACAATCCCATTAAAACTTCTTTCTTGTTCTATGCGATAAAACTCCTGTTTTATAGAACGAATAAGTAAATCATTTAATAATTCTAATTCTTCAATAGGTATTACTGAAATGATTTGATCTAATAAACCACTTGATTTTAATAAATCATATTGATTTGAATACTCATTGTTGAGAGATAGATCAGTATAAAATTTTACTAAAAAATAATTGTAAAGCAATTCTTTAAAACAAGGATTTAATTGAGATAAATTAGTCTCTTCATTTTTAATAAAACTTGTATTAATTATTAACTGAATTAATTCTATTTTTGATTCAATGGGGAGATATTGCTTCACTTGAATTTCTCGTTCATTGAAATATATTGTTTTTGGTTTTAGATTATTATTTTCTAAAAATGATAGGGGATTAACTTCTAATTTCTTTTTCTTTGCCATTATATATTTACACACTCCTTTAATTCTTAAAATCTTCTAAATTTGTGGTTCTGCATTTTCATAAAACCCTTATAAAATAGGCTTTTTAAAGATCATAAAATCTGATAAAATGTGGGTTTTATTGGGGTGGAAAGGGTAAAAAAGAAGAGAAGGGAATCTGATCATCATTTCCTTCTCTTTTAATGTTCATATTATTTTATTAATATCCATAATATTCTTTTACTTGTGTCCAAGATAAACCTAATCTTTTGCGATAGGTACTTTCATCAATAGATGATAATTGATGAAAAATAATTTTACTAGGATATTTATTATTTTCTGTGAAATACTCATCAAATATTTTCGTAAAATTATTTCTTAAACTATCTTCTGAATAAATAGGATGTGATCCAGTTCTTTTACCAGTTTCACTCTTATATTTTTGTTGTCTTATTTTATATTCATTAAAATCTGATTCATTAGTATACATTTTTACGATATTATCATAAACTATTCCTTTAAATTTAAATTTATTAGCATAAGAATTAATTGATATATTTGTTAATTCTTCAAATTGAGCATATAATGGAATATAACCTAATTGGTTTTTAATATTAATGAAATTGCTTTTATAACCATCATCATTATATTCTTGTTTAATTACTCCTGCGTCACTATAAATTTTATCTAATCCAATACCTACAAGTATATCATATGTTATATATTTATGTTCATTTGTAAATCTATGAATATCTTGATTATTGGTTACTATATAATAATTTCTAAATTCATCAATAATATAATCATATAGATCATCAAATTTCCCATATTTTTTTACTATTTCTATCCAAATCATATTAAAATAATTTCTATATGATTGTATTTTTATATCAGATACACTATTAAACCCCTTAGTAGTTAACAAATATGGTTTAACTGCTTTTAAAACAAAATTATTATTATATTCTAATTCATTATATAATGGCTTTAAATACCTTACTTTTCCTTTAGATATATTATCAGTACACTTTTTACAATATACCTCATAAATATGATTTTGTATCATTTCTTTCCCACAAGATTGACAACATATTTTATTATTTATATTCATATATAATTTATCTAATAATTTCTTTGCTTTATTTACTTCTGTTTTAGAATAAATTGATGTTGTTTTTGTAGTATTATTTGCTAAATTAACTACCCAACTTAATTCTTGTGATGGTATTACCCCTAAATTATTAAAATAATCAATTTTTAATTTTGTCATATATCCATATTTTTCAGTTGCTTCAGATAAACCACTATATTGCTCATTCATAGTTTGTTTATTGATTTCCTTTCCTTCTTTTAATATTTTACTAAAATATTCTAATACTAATTTCTTAGTCCAATCAGTCTTATCTAACTTTGTTTTTACCCCATATTTATTAGCAAATTCATTGTAAGTATATCCTCTTTTCAATATTTGCGTATATAAACCAGAACTATAATTTTTTAAATCAAATGTAGTAGGAAAAGTAATACTATCTGGGCTTATTTCCATAATTTCATTAAATAAATCTTGATCGTTAAGAAAAGAAGGAGATAATAATTTTTTGTATGATATATTTTTAAATTTTAAATTAATATAAGGAGCAAATAATTCATACAGAAAATTTTGAATTTGATCATATTTTTTATCAAATAATTTATAATCAATACCAATTAATATCATCTTATCAGAATATTTATTATATAAAGATTCTTTTATTTTCCTTATTTTATGATATTGAATTGCTATTTCTGAACCAACTTCATTTTCTCTGAAACCCCATACTTCAACGTGTAATTCTTTATCTTCTAAATAAAAAGTAAAATCAGACCTAAAATATCCTTCTTCTTTAGGGAAAGGGTATTGTTCTCTAGTATACTTATCTTTTAAACCTTGAGAGCAAAAATAATTTGCACAGATTAGTTCTCCAACTGAATGATTATAATCTCCACGTAAATCTATTAAGTCATTACTATCATCATATTTAATTAATTTTTTAAATGAATCCATTCCACCAAACTTACTTATAAAATGAGTATTGATACGCAATACTTTTTCCATTTCTTTAATTCTAGGAAATCTTTTATATTCTTCGATAAAATCTAATAATTTACTTTTTAATATTTCGGGATGGTTGTTATAATAATTTTTAGGCATTGATTTAGAGATATCTTCAATTTTATATCCTAATTCAATCACTGTATTATATACATCATCTTTGTGACTCTTAAAATTATCATATAATCTTTTACCTATTATATTTGAAGTCATTTTATCTAATACTTTATATTCATCTAAATATTTTTGTAGTTCCTTTTTTCTTTTTTCATGAGTATTACAATAGAGTGTTATATGTTGTTCTAACATATTATTTATCTCCTTTCCGTTATAAAAAGACAATGGAAAAGAGACTATGTAACGGCATAGTCTCTTTATTACCTTTAATAAGTTTGCAACCTTATTAAAGAACCATATTGATATAAAAAAATTATTTTTTAATTTCAGATTTTATTTCAACTATTACCTGAGATATCACATTTATCTCAAATGGATTACCTATTGGATCGCCATCTATATTAAACTCTATTTTATTTGACTTACTTATATCAGGCATTGGAATATCTGATTTATTTATAGGTTTTGTAGTAGTTCCTAAATTACTATTCCATTTAAGATAATAATAATTAGGTTGTTCAAGAATTATCTCAAATTCAAATTTCAAATAATTACCTTCTTTCATAAGAAACTAGAAAATATTATATTAATATTTAATCATAGTAACCATATCAGTATTTGTATCTTCTTTCAAAACGGTTATATTCATGTCAAAAGAACTAGCATCACCTTCTGCCTGGAATGTCATTGTGAAATCGCTCTTAACTTTTGCCTTACCTATAACCATTTGGAAACTCTCATCCTTACCAGTTTTGGAATTTCTTACCACTGTATCTCCGCAAATTTTATATGTCCCTGGAAAATCTGAACTTGTTATTTTAAGCATAGTGGTTTTTGAAGCAACTGAATTAAATTTATAATAAACAACATATTGACTAGCAGCAGTTATTCCACTAGAAGCTGTTGTTACTCCACTACTTAAACTTAAAGTTACAGCTGCAGAGCCTTGCTCACCTAATTCATCGTCCCAAGCATATATATACATATTAGTTGTAGATATAGGGCATCTAGAAGTTAAAATACTATTTGCAGCAGAACTAGTAAGAGGAGTTGCAGCAGTAGCTACTAAACTACTATATCCACTAATAGCAACTGTACCTGCACCAGCTAAAGCTGGGTTTGAAGCTCCAGTTTTAATTACAACCAAATGTGCTACACCTGTATTTGCCTGTGCTTTATAAGCCGTACCAGAAGCATTAATTATATCAGCAAATTTTTCACCTAATGTAGCATAAGCATCCCCTTTAACAGCATTTACAGTAAACGTAATTCCTGTATCAATAGTAAGAACTAAACTAGCAGATGCAGTTAATCCATTATCTACCCCACTAAAAGTAATAGTAGCAACATTAGTTCCTGTAGATACTGCAATAGCAGTTACAATTTCACGTTTATAAATTGGTTGTGAAACACCAGTTGTTGCTGCTTTA
>Ga0172381_10002820_pt1 | contig 18785 bp, 18 predicted proteins | sample Leawel6488metaG_FD_119754 | JGI IMG/M metagenome (GOLD analysis project Ga0172381, IMG submission 119754) | Leachate microbial communities from a municipal landfill in Southern Ontario, Canada - Leachate well 64-88 metaG | ecosystem: Engineered > Solid waste > Landfill > Unclassified | place...
TGTGTGTTAGTCTTCATTTTCCTAATCTATATCCCAATCTACAATGTCGAGAGACCAATTATCCGGTAAAGTCTCTATCTCATGATGATAGAGTACGGCTGCCATTACGTCTTGGTAACTTTCACCCTTTTCGGCTATTAGCGTATCATCTTCCCCGCTATTACCCGTGTCGAGTGTGTATATTGTTTTTCCTTCTTTTTGCGCTTCTTTTATTTCTTCTCGTGTGTACGATCTATATCCACTCATCTTCATCCCTCCTTTATAGTTTCCCATGCGATAACGCCATGATACCCCTTTTCACACCAAGGTCTGTCGTTGTCGTACATCTCGGCCGCTCGGCTGGGGCTGTCTGTAGTGCATGTGCCCAGGTCTTCGAGCACCTCACCTGTGTCAGAGTCTTTCACAAATATTCTTATTTTCATTGCTCTCTCCTTTTTCTGATTGTTTATGAAAGAAGTTTGTCAATTTCTGCGATCCGAGCGAGTAGAGTTTCCTTTTCTCTTCGCAGTGCGTCCAGATCTGGGGCTGTGTCTTTGTGCTCCAGATAATATTTGTATGCCGCGCCTTTGTCTCCCAAGTCTTTCAGCTCGTCTTCCGGGGTCACAACATAGAAATTAGGTGCGGAGTTTTTGGGCTGTCTGTTATCTTTTTGCCCGGTTGCGATAATGTCCCCTGCATCGGCGTTGATGGAAAGTACGCCTGCTCCACCGTTGTAATGATCTCCGGTCCAGTCACCCCATAAAAAATCCCCTTTAGGCGTGCTAAAATCTACCCTTGCGATCCAAGGCCTTCCCATTCTTCTTTGGTTGTAACTGATTGTGTCTATCGTGATTTCCATTTTCTTTTTCCTCCTTAATTGTTTGTTTTCCCTCAATGCTGATTCCAAAATACTCCTTTTGCGCATAATGTCAAGAAAAAATACGCACATAATGATATTTTTTATATTATCAATAAAATCAAGGGTTTATAAAAAATGAAAAGGTGTGAATTTTGTCGCTCTGAAGGCCGTTTCTGAAGACCGCCCTGAGCGGACGCTCTGAACGTGCATTTGACAGGGTATTTTTTAAAAAGTATATGATTATTAAAGACTTTTTGGCAGTCGATTGTAAAGCGATGTTGTTGCCATAGAGGAAGAAAAAATGGGAGACGGATTAAAAATCAATGATATACATGATGCTAAAAGCATCGAAGAGATTTTTCGCGACAAGGGTATAACTCGCTGTTATCTCGCGCAAAAGCTCAAAGCAGAGCTCAACGCAAAGACCGTAAAAGTTTTCAGCAACAATGGCGAGGTCATTTACTCCGAAAATCTGGTCGACTGGCACACAAGACAAGTTGCCAGAATGGACGCGCAGAAACTATTAGGGCTGTATCCGGCGGAGAAATCAGAGGTGACGGGAGAGGTTAAACTGTCCCTGGCTACGCTACTCAAAGAGATCGATGGTAAAGGGCGGGGTCTACCGAGCGAGGACGATTGATGGATTTGGATCTCTCAGTTGTTAAAAACAGATTATGGCGACTCAATAACATCTATTTCATCATAGATGCCCAGGGTCGCAAGATTCAGTTTCAGCCTAACCACGTTCAGGAAGATCTATATCGCAATCTCTGGCACCAATCCATCATCTTAAAGTCTCGGCAGCACGGCATTACAACATTCTTCTGCATCTATTTCCTGGATTGCTGCCTATTCAATTCTAACATCCGCGCGGGCATCATTGCTCACAATAAAGAGGATGCTCAGTCATTTTTCTCAGACAAAGTCAAATTCGCATATGACAATCTACCCGACGAGATAAGAGAGATGGTTCCGGCCCGGACAGATAGCACGAGGGAGTTGTCGTTTGCGAATAACTCCGCGATCCGTGTCGGTACGTCAATGAGATCCGCTACACTTCAATATCTTCACATTTCGGAATTCGGAAAGATCTGCCGGAAATACCCGGAAAAAGCCAAAGAGATAGTAACAGGGTCCCTCAATACAGTCCATGCCGGCCAATTTGTAGCCATAGAATCCACGGCTGAAGGTAACGAAGGGTATTTTTTCGACTTCTGCCAGGATGCGGAAAAGAAACAGAAGCAAGGCGCAGAACTCACACCTCTTGATTTCAAGTTTTTCTTTTTCCCCTGGTGGAAAGATCCACGTAATTCGCTACCAATTCCCGACGCTCTTATCCTGCCTCAACCTCTATCTGAGTATTTCGCAAAGCTAAAACGGGTCCATGGTATCAGCCTGACTGATGCACAAAAACATTGGTACGCCAAAAAATGGGCTGTTCAGGGCAGCGAAATGAAGCGGGAATATCCATCAATTCCTGAAGAAGCGTTTGAGGCATCCATCGAGGGAGCATATTTCAGCAGCCAATTTGACCGGGTGTATAAAGAGAAGAGGATACTCAACTATCCAATAGAAGAAGGCATTCCGGTAGATACCTGGTGGGATCTCGGGATGAATGACACCACAGCGATATGGTTCACTCAGACTATAGGGCGAGAGATTCGTCTTATAGACTACTACGAGAACTCAGGTGAGGGATTAGGTCATTATGCCAGTGTTCTGCATGAGAAAGGATATCTGTACGGGAAGCACACTGGTCCGCACGATATCGAGGTCCGGGAGCTGGGGACCGGGAAAAGCCGGAAGGAAACAGCGGAGAAGAAATATAGATTGAAATTTGAGGTCGCTCCGAAACTCGGCAAAGAGGAGCAGATCAACGCAGCAAGAGACATATTCCCCTCGTGTTGGTTTCACGAGGCGAATTGTGCGGAAGGGATTAAAGCCCTGGAAAACTACAGAAAAGCGTGGGACGACAAAAACGGATGCTACATGTCTCATCCTCTACACAATTGGGCGTCTAACGGGGCTGATGCGTTCCAGATATTGGCTGTAGCTCATGAGTTTAAGAGTGTGCAGAGTCACAAACCGATAAGACGCAGGCGTAACGCCATGGCAGTATAACGATGATAGATAAACTGATACAGGAGCGTATATATGTCTGATGTAGTGAGATCATTAATATATGATGATGAGGGTGATCCGGTATTGATTCTATCGCCCAAGATAAAGCGGTCTAAGCCCGTTAAGTTTGCCATCCCGCTGAAAGACATTTGGATGTACTCGGAGGAGCACAACCCTTTCTATTTGACAGCTATAGCGACCGTATCAGGCACGATATGCGATATGTTTGATATCGGGATACCGACAGTTCAAAAAGTCTCGATGATAGCGGATGCTATACAATACGGCATTGATGATCTGGTCAAGATGCCTCCGCAACAGACAGAGGATCCCAAGTCTATCGGTGAGGGCAAGATGACGAACCGTATCACTGATGAAACGATACACTTTGATGTGACTGAGGATATGGCTTAATGGGCGCGTATGATTCGGCATACAGGCCAGACACGGCAACAGAAGAAGGAATCACAGTTGATGAGCAGATTGAGGCATTAGATCTGCCTGAAACTGAAAACTCCTCTCATCCGATGGATACCCCGGATGTCCTGAGCCGATTTCGACAAGTCACAACATGGCGCAACCAGGCAATGGAATGGCAGACCGATTTCCGTGTCGATTGTGCTGAGGATCGGGATTACTATGATGGCGATCAATGGGCAGAAGAAGACGCGACAGAACTCGAAGAGAGAGGCCAGAAGGCGATTGTTTTCAATAGGATCAAACCCGCCATTGACTGGATACTCGGCACAGAGAAACGTGCCCGGGTAGATTTTAGGGTATTGCCCAGGGGCGCGGAGGATGCCGGAGGAGCGGAGGCAAAGACCAAGCTCCTGAAGTATCTCTCTGATGTCAATAAGGCCACATTTGCTCATTCAACAGCGTTCGCAGATGCGGTTAAGGGCGGGATTGGCTGGCTTGAGTGTGGGGTTCGTGGCGATTGGGAAGACGAGCCTCTCTACATACGGCGCGAGGACTGGAGATACATGTGGTATGACCCGTTCGCGGTTGAACTGGATCTATCAGACGCACGTTATGTACTCAGGCGCAAATGGGTGGATGTTGATATCGCATGTGCAATGTTCCCTGACCGTTGGGGCGCTGTGAGAGCAGCCGCAATCAATCATGGATCATACTATGATTATGATGATGTTGACGAGGAAACAGCACTGTTCGGTGATTTCTCATATTCAGGTGAAGGTTCTTATACGTATGCCCGGAGTCGTGTATGTCTCGAGGAGTGTTGGTATAGGTATCCTACAAAGACTCAGATCATACGAGGCAAAGGATTGGGTACTCTCAATGGATCTATTTATGATGAGGGTGACCCATCAATGTCTCAGCTCGTGAATTCCGGTTATGCCTCAGTACATGACGCAATCAAGATGCAGATCCGGTGCATGGTGTTTACTGGCAACTCAGTACTCCTGGATGTTGAGAGCCCATACAAACATAACAGGTTTCCGTTCGTGCCTATTTGGGGATATCGAAAAGCCAAGGACAATTCACCATATGGTGTTATCCGGAACCTGAGAGATCCGCAGGATGATTTAAATAAGCGAAGATCCAAGGCGCTGTACATCCTCTCTACCCGGCAGGTAGTGGCAGACAATGACGCGGTTGAGGACCGGCAGGAACTAATGGACGAGGTAAACCGGCCTGATGGAATGATATTCAAAAGGCCGGGGTCAGAGCTTAGGATTGAGGACAATAGGGATCTCGCAGAAGAGCATGTTCAATTGATGGTCCAGGATGCCGAGTACATAGAAGCGACGAGCGGCGTTACTGATGAGTTGATGGGTCGAGATACCAACGCAACGTCAGGTACAGCGATACAAGCCCGGCAGATGCAGGGGCACGTCACGACCGCAGAGCTGTTTGACAACATGAGATATGCCCGGCAGATATTAGGTGAGATGGAACTTTCCTTGATAGAACAATATTACACTGAGCACAAGGTCGTCAGGATATTGGGCGATCGTGGCAACATGGATTTTGAAGAGATCAACGGTATAGATGAGCAGACCGGAGAACCTATCAACGACATAACAGCAAGCCAGGCGGACTTCGTGGTTGATTCGGCCAACTATAACGCCACAGTCAGACAGGCCATGTTTGAAAGCATGATGGAGCTCATGGGACGGATGCCAGCCGAGGTATCAATCCAATTGCTCGATATGGTGGTTGACCTCTCAGACCTCCCTGGAAAAGAGGAGATGGTTAAACGTATCAGGGCGATTAACGGCCAGACCGATCCGGATGAAGATACTAATGACCCGGAAGTGCAGCAAGAGCGAATGGCACGGGCACAGCAGGCACAAGAACAGGCAGAAAGAGAAAGACAGCAAGAAGCCTTGGAGATGGAAGTGAAGGCCGCAAAATCAGCCAAGGACAGGGCAGACGCAACGGCTAAGCTGTCAAAGGTGAAACTGGATCAGGAAGGACTCAGGATTAACAGGGCAAAGGCACTGTTTGAGATAGATTCAAAGGAACGTGCAGAGCAAGAGAAGGACCAGGAACTTAGGCCAAGGGGCACAGGGCCTTATATACCCGCAAACATATAAGAATAAGGAGAACCACAGTGTCAATGTCAGATAAAGAATACCGTTTCAAGATGCTACAGATGAAATGCGAAATTATAATTTCTATGTTAGGCACAGCGAATAGAGGAACCATGGCAAGCTACACAGACTCACCATCACCATCACCTGCTGAGACATTCGCAGAAGAAGCCTGGGAATTATCAAATAAACTGCTTGCCGAGCTTGGCAGGGAAATTGACCCAATGAGAGAGTTGGAAGATCGCTTAAATGAAGTACAAGAGGACCTCAAGAAATCCAATGAGGATTACATTGCCTTTATGGCGAATATGGGCATAGCGAGCTGGAGCGATGAAGAATTAGACGCTATGATAGATAAGGCACGCAAGATTAATCTTGAGAATGAAGCCTTTAAAGAGAAGATGATCCTTGCTGGGGTCGTTAAAGCCGAGGATTTCAAGAGATAAAAGGAGAGGTATTTATGTCGGACAAAGATTTCGAAGATATGGAACTGAGTGATGAGGAACTGGAAGCTCTCGATGGTGATGAGGGTGAAGGTACAGAGCCGGAAGAAGAGCCGGAAGGAACAGAAGAAATTAAGGATGAAGGCGAAGATATAAAAGATCCGGCTGAAGGAACTCCTGTGGCCGAAGAAGAGCCGGAGGGAGAACCCGAACCAGAAAGAGCAGACAAGCCTTTTGTCCCATCATTCAACCAAATAGATCCTACCGATCTCACAGCTATCAGGGATGAGGTCTCCAATCTCAAGAAGCAGTTTGACGAAGGCGAAGTCGAATACGACATCTACATGGAGAAACGCCTTGAACTCAAAGAGATGGAAACAGCCGCAAAACTGAGGGCTGAGTTCAACCAGGAAATGGTTCAGAAGAATTGGGAATGGGAGCAGAACAGGTTCCTCGACGAGAACCCGGTTATTCGTGAAGACAAACGACTATTCAGGGCATTCGCGGGAGAAGTAAACGAGATACTGGAAAGTGCAGATGCCGCCAATATGTCAGGCCGCCAAATCCTTTCTAAAGCGAAGGGGTCAATAGATGACCTCATTTCTATTGTGCAGGGCAAAGGGACTGAAACGCAGCCCAAAGAGAAGAGCCCGAAGGATACCGAGAAAGAGGATCTAACCAGAGACGCCAAAAAGAAGCAGGCAGACAGGAGCAATATCCCTAAGACATTGAGCAACGTTCCTCCGGCAGCTCTCAATGATGATGGTGGAGAGTTCGCACATCTGGACAAGCTGTCAGGTGATAAATTGGAGGATGCATTGGAGAGGATGTCCAATGCCGAGCTTAAACGATATGCAGATACGCACTAACAAGAGGTAATATGAAGCCTGAAAGTCTTGAGATAATACAGGTTATAATAAGGATACTGAGATTCTCGGCATCCTTGTTCGATAAGCTGGTCGAGAAACATAACAAGGCTGTTTAACAACAATACATCTCATCATCCGGCCCTTCCTTAAACGGATCGCCTGGACGGTAAGCCGATAGCGCATAAGCCCCATCGGAGACACGCACAACATAGTGTTTCTGAAGGGGCTTTTTTTGTGGCCCGTTCGGTGGTTCCAGTCACAACCCCATCGGTTCCTATATAGCCGATTGATAGCGAGACGCCACGTTCACACCCTTCAGCACGGATACAGACTCACACATTTATAAACGTACTGATTGATGATCCATACGGAGGGATTAGACAATGGCAAAAACTATCATTGGATTGGGCGACTCAAAAGCGGTCAAGAAGTATTCCGCTTTTCTGGCTGTAGACCTGGCGAGAAAGGCCTACTGGACACGTAAATTCATGGGGAAGGGATCAGATTCATCCATGCCCCTACAACTACTTAAAGAGCTGGAGAGTGACGCTGGAGAATACATCTCCTTCGACCTCTCAATGCAGATGTCAATGACTCCTGTTGAGGGGGATGATGTTCTGGAGAACAAGGAAGAGGCTCTCAGCTTCTATACTGACGGCGTTTATATCGACCAAATGCGATGCGGCGTGAATACCGGAGGGCGCATGTCCCGCAAGAGGACCATGCACAAGCTCCGGGAAGTTGCCAGGAGACGGCAGAGCGATTGGTGGGCAAGAGCGTTTGACGAACTATGCTTCATCTATGCGTCAGGAGCCAGAGGTGTTAATGCGGATTTCATTTATCCGACCTCTTATACCGGGTTTGCGAACAACTCACTGAGCGTCCCGGATTCCTCTCATATCCTGTATGCAGGTGGACATGTCAAGGCTACGATTACGTCCAGTGATATCATGGATACGGGCGAGATCGACAAAATGGTGGCACTCGCTGAGATGATGGGTGGTGGTACTGAAGGGACTCCTCAGATCCAGCCTATCAAGATAGACGGAGAGGATCACTATGTCCTGGTCATGAATCCCTGGCAGGCGTACAGCCTCCGCACCGGAACCTCTACCGGAGATTGGTTGGACATCCAGAAAGCCGCTGCCACAGCCGAAGGTCGCAAGAGCCCGATTTTTACGGGTGCTCTTGGTATGCACAATAACGTCGTGCTCCACAAGCACAAGGGTGTCATTAAATTTTCAGATTACGGGACAGGTAGTCCTGGCACACTCAAAGCTGCAAGAGCCCTCTTCCTCGGTGAGCAGGCACTTGTTGCGGCATTCGGCAGCCCTGGTTCCGGATTTCGTTTCGGATGGAACGAAGAGACCCGCGACAATGGCAATCAGGTCGTGATCAGTTCCAACTCCATATTCGGGATTAAGAAGGTCACCTTTAATAGCCTCGATTATGGGATCATGGCGCTCGACACCTACAGCCCTGAGCCGTAACAGCAATAGGCAAATATAGCCCCCGGTTTATAGGGGGCTGATAAACATAATGTATACAATCAACGGAGGATCAAATCATGACCGTATATACCGCAGAAAATGCCCAAACATACAACCCTGTAGCTACTCCGCATAGCGCGGGAGAGCTGATGGTTAATACCGGCTATTACGCTATACCCGCAGCCGCAGTCGTAAACAGCGTTGTAAAGCTGTGTGTGCTACCCGCCAATTGCATCCTGGTTGATGCAGTGCTTGCGTCTCCGGACCTGGACTCCAGTGGATCCCCGGCCATTGTGGTTGACGTCGGAATCCTTGACTCAGCCGGGACAAGCCTCGTTGACAATTCGGAGATCATAGACGGTTCTACTGTCTGCCAGGCCGGAGGCATAGCGCGCATGGACTCAATCAACTGTCTGGCTCTTGGTGTCTCGACCAGCGATAGGGTCGTTGCCCTAAAGATCATGACCGCGGCGGCAACGGGGGCGCTGGGCACTGTCTACCTCTCCATACTTTACCGAGAGGCAGAGTACGGAGTTTAATAACGATACGATATCAAAGGGGCGCTTATGTGGATGGAATGCTTGATCGTAAGGGATGGGGATTCGTATGTCAATTTGCACGGTTTTCAGTACGTGTTTAAGTTGGACAGGGAAACAAGGAAATCTTTAGGACAGGTGTTTTCGGAAGAGCACAGGAATTATCTCATAAGTACGGGCAATTTCAGGCTGTTCGACAAAGATAAGTATGATGAGCGTAAGACAGAAAAAAAGACAGTCATACGCAAGCGTAAGAAAGACATAGTATCCCCACCCGAAGAACAGGCATCCGAAGATAATGAGGAGACAGACTCATGAATGTCTCAGAGATGATCGAACTTATAACCGAAGGTATACAGGATGAGACCTGGAACGACACGTACATACTGAACGAGATCAACAATACTCTGATATTTGTCTCCGGTATGGTGTCGCTCCCAGGCCTTATCTCCTCTGCCACAGTATCATTCTTGGCTGATGACGGGACCGGGATCGGGGACCTGCCCGAGAACTTTGACCATGATCTGTTCGAAGCATGGAACACCACGTACAGCCAGGAATTGACAATCAGACCGTCACTTAAGGAAATGAGGCGGGTCTATGAGGGAAAGAGGGCGACCACTGGCCGGATTTGGGATGTAGCGGTTGAGGAACCATACCTGCACGCTGTCTATGTTCCGGATGTGGATCAGGACGTATTGGTCCGTTATTACGCAGCTCCGGCAACGTTATTATTAAGTAGTGATGGACCGACATATATACCGGCTCATCTTCACAGGTTGGTAATCGTAGATCATGTCCTTTCAAAGCTCTGGAAGCTCAAAGAGCAGGACGATGACGGCCAATCACCAAACACGAACTATCATACGCAGCAATTCTCCGCAGGATTGGAGCAGCTCAGGCGGCGATTCATACACGCACCAAAGGCTCAACCCGTAATGACCAGGAGGGTTCAGTATTTCTGATGAAGCTCTTCCCATTATTCAGAGGAACGGTAGGACTAAATAACCGGATAGACCCGGCACGGATCAGGTTTGACCAAGAGACTTTCATACAGGAATTAGCCGTTGCCGTTAATGTGGTAGTGGATGATTCGTACAGGCTGACAAGGCGTAAGGGATATGCTGCAACCTCTATCACATCGAGTTGCCATAGCCTTTTCCCGTATAGGTCTGTTTGCATGGCGGTCGTAGGGTCTAATCTGTGCGTATTAGATGACGGGCTAAACTCAACCACAATAGCCACGGTCAATCCTGATGCACACATGAGTTATGAGACGGTTTCCAAACTGGTCTACTACTGTAACGGGTACGATAACGGGATTATAAACCTTAATACCATGTCAAGGAGCAATTGGTCCAAGGTGGACGAGGACTACATAGGACCTCTTACCTCAAGACAATTTTTTTCTCCAGACGTTGGCTATTTAGTCGCCTACTACAAGGGACGGTTCTATGTGATTACAGTTGACCAAGGGTTCCCGGTCGTATGGTACACAGAGCCTAATTCTCAACATTGGGTAGACTTCGCACAGAACTATTTACCGTTCGAGTCACGGGTCCGGATGTTCAGGCCGCTTAGGGATGGGATCTTTGTAAGTACGGAATCGGAGACCTTTTTCCTTTTGGGAGAGGAGCCAATATCAGGGTTCGAGCATGTTCATGTGTCTGATTACCCTGCAATCGAAGGCACGGACGTTATAGTACCAGGATCAAGAATCAGGGACGGAAGGATTATAGGTGAGGCGGTTATATGGACCACCGAACAGGGTATCTGCATGGGTGCATCCGGAGGATACTTCGACAATCTAACAGCAGACAAAATCAAGCTGACCTCCGGGTTTAACCGGGGGAGTGCAGTTTATTATGATGGAACTTATACAGTAACACTATACTAAACAACAACATATACAAACGTCGTCTATCCCGCCTTTCATTAAGGTCGCTTAGGCGATAAGCCAATCGCGCAATAACAAGCCCCATTGGAAGCACATCACAAGTGTGTTTTCCGGTGGGGCTTTTTTTATGAATTTATCAAATGAAACAAAGGAGTTGCAAATATGCCACTAAAATTATCAACAGGGTTGGCAAATGTAAAGGCTGGCAAGGTAGCACAGATAGTAGGGACTGACCTGACATTTACAGCATCAGGTAACGTTATAGCCTCAGCAGCAAACGCTCTTCTTACAGCAGGGTTTAGGCCGGATGACATTATAACCATATCGGGATCAGGAGCAGGCAATAATGCGATTGTAACAGTTACTTCCGTAGCCTCGACCGGGGCAACAATGGTGGTTAGTGCCATTACAGGGGATGAAAGTGACAACGCTTCTTTGACCATTACCGGAACCGGAAAGGGTATCGCTCAGGCTTTGAAATACGGTGCTCTTTATGTCTATACCGGAACACAGGTCGCGAATGCAGATGCATCCGAAGGAAGTGTGACACTACTGGCTATTCTCACGAAGGATGGTGGCACGGTCACGGCAGGAACCAAGACCAACGGTCTGGAATTAGATGAGACCGCCATTGCGGCTGGGAAGGTGTCTAAAAAATCAGGAGACACATGGAAAGGAACCGGCCTTGCAAATGGTACTGCCGGATGGGGCAGGTTTTACGACAACGCATTACAGACCGGAGTGGACGCATCAGAAGAGGCTATTAGGGTTGATGGGCAGTGTGGGTCAAGCTATCAGTTCAAGTTGAGTAACCTGAGCATCGAGGTTGGTGTTCCTATTACCTGCGATCAGTTCAGCCTTACCGAGAGGACAGCAGCCCCAACTTAATAAAATCATTGGTTGTGAATAACGGGGATCCCTTCCCCGTTTATGGCTCATAGACCTGATATAACAAGGACCTCTCTTCAATGACTGTCACATGGAATCATGCTGATTACAATACAACCTATTGCATCCTAAGTAATGGGAATAAGACTCTATCAAGCAATCCAAGCTATACTGTTTCTGGAAGTGCTCGTGCTAATCAAGGGGTATCTTTAGGCAAATGGTATTTTGAATTTCTTATAGGTTCTGGTAGCGAACATCTGACAAGGGTTGGCATCGCAAAGTCAACCTTTTCTTTGTTGGATTCAGGGACTAACGATCCAGATTGTGTAAGTTTCGAATCAAGAACAAATAGCCCTTATAAAGTAAGCAAATATTACAATGGATCTTCTGCCGATACAGACTTAGGATACTTTAGGGACGGCGAAACTGTAGCGGTTGCATTAGACCTTGACAACGGTAAGATATGGTTTGCCAGACAAAATGCATGGGCCGATTCCGGAAATCCTACTACAGGTGCTAATCCATGTTTTACAGGGATAACAGGGGTATGGTTTCCTTGGGGCTGCCCTTATGCCAGCAACGCTCCATCCATAACTATTGTAACAGATAGTGCATCGTTTAAGTATACACCTCCGACAGGATTTTTTGCGTATGACGATTACTGGAATATCCAATTTGACGAGGACCTCCCGTTTCCAGAGTTAGATACTCGCTTCGGCATCGTTGTTGAGGAAGAGCTACCTTTCCCTGAGATAGACACCCGCTTCGGCGTAGTGGTTGAAGAAGACCTTCCCTTCCCGGAAGTTGACACCAGATTCGGGATAGTGTTCGAAGAGGATCTCCCCTTCTCTGAGTTAGAAGCCATAATCTATCCGTATATAAACATACAATTTGATGAAGATCTCCCATTCCCTGAAATAGACTGTGTCCTAAAGCAGGCTATACCCTTGGAGTTTAACGAAGACCTGCCATTTCCGGAAATCGACACACGGTTTGGGATTCAGTTTGACGAGGATCTGCCATTCCCGGAGATAGAAGCCCAACTTTACGTTACCCGCAATATTCAGTTTGACGAAGAGTTGCCATTTCCAGAGTGTGATACACGATTTGGAATGCAGCTTGACGAAGACCTACCGTTTCCTGAGATAGATGCAGTCATCAAGGTCGGTAAAAACATCCGATTCGATGAAGACCTGCCATTTCCGGAAATCGACACACGGTTTGGGATTCAGTTTGACGAGGATCTCCCGTTTCCAGAACTTGATTCAGAGATAACGACCGGGATTGTCATTAGGTGCGATGAGTATCTCCCGTTTCCTGAATTTGATGCCGAGATCACGGTAGGCATTCTCGTCTCATTTGACGAGGATCTTCCCTTTCCTGAAATCGACTGCACCCTTAGAAACACGATAGTCATTAAAGCCAACAACGATTTACCGTTCCCTGAGTTTGATGCCCATATATTTGTAGGAAGAAATATAAGGTTTGATGAAGACCTACCATTTCCAAGCATAGATGCCCACTTGTATTCCGATATAGCTCTAACCTTCGACGAATATCTCCCGTTTCCGGAGATGTATTCGGTCATGCATGTAGACAAACGTTTCGACACAAACATCTTGCAATACAACCGATCAGCTACGGGGTTTTAGATGGCAGATATAGCTTTGACATTTAATGAAATCTCACCCTTTCCAGAACTTGATTGCCACCTTGAAAGTGGCACGGCCTTTGATTCCATTTGCCTTCATTGTAACCTTAGAAATGTTGGCACAACTCAATTTGTCAATTACCCGTTCAAGTCACTGTGCGTGTTTAACGACAGAATTCTTGCGGCTGGCCCAGATGGTCTGTTTGCCATAGGAGGCAACAAGGACAATGGTGGCGATATAGAGGCATACGCAAAGCTACCGACTACTGATTTAGGATCAAGCAACCAGAAGCGGATCCGCAAAATGTTTGTGGGCTATGAGAGTGACGGGAACATTGATATCACGGTTCAGGTGGATGAGAGGCCCGGCCATGATTTTAGGTTGAGCCCTACATCATCATATCAGCATGGGGCTGAGCTTAATGGCAGGCGGGATCAGAAAGGGCGGTATCTAAGCTTCACTATCAAGAATATAGACGGTTCGGATTTCAGTATAGACAGCATTGACGCGCTTGTGAACATCCTTGGACGCAAACCTTCGGGGTCGTAATGGATCTTACCTGCTACCCACATATATATCTTCATGGTGACAAGCTCAAGGCTAAGGCAATGTCACATTTAGCCTTGAAGCAGTTTGATATCCTGAGCCATGCCATGTCTCTGTCACCTAAAAGCATCTATTCCCCTAATGGTCTTAACCAGGATGTGAGACGTGTCTATTTCAACACTGGAGAGGTTATAGAATGTAAAAAATATTTCAATCAAGGTCAGATCCATATTTATGCTCCGTTTGATGACCTAACAAAGCGTATCCTAACGGACGTGTTCCTGCACCAGGAATTCGTGTTGACTCTCTCAACTTATGACAGACGGCCTATCTGTCTTGAAAGATCACCATCCCAGGCTAATGATGATCTGGATCTACTTACCTATCTGGCTATCTATGATTCATCCGTCAACAGATGGAGTACGTCACCTACAGATCCGGATGATGGGCTTGTATACCTGTATCCTTCAGAGGATTACGCAAATCCTATATTCGAACTCGTGACAGATACAGATGGGTATGAAAAAGGCAAATTCAGGATCAAAAAGGACTGGATAAGCAAAGACAGCACAAGCTCATCATACTATGTGGTGTATGCCTTCTCCCTATCTAAAGCGTTGTCGGATGTAGAAGGAGGTGTCACATATGTAGATGGCTATGACTGGATAAGGACGCAATTCAGGCAACGGTATCTTGACTCGTATATAGAGATAAATGCTCTTTATAGTCTGCTATTTCTGGAAACCTACCCTAATGGCGAGATATTCCATGCCTACGATATCTATGATTACAGAGATGAAGAAGGTAATGTTCTTCCTACGGCACTTGATTTTCGCATGTACTGTTTCATGATGTACCATGAGCCGCACAATATTGATTTTACAAAATATATGGAAACGGCCACTGAACTTGACACCTATTACTCACAGTTCTTGAGGTGGAGAAGCCAGGAGTTGATAGGACCTGGGGAGTATGAAGATGTCCTCCCAGGCTGTTTTATCCTGGTCAAGATGAAAGATTATTGTTTCTTCTGGGACGTGCTGAGAAACGATTACGCCATAATGAAGAATGATGAAGGCCAGACTATGGGGGATGGTCATATCACATGGGAAGATGGTGACAAGACCTTATCCAAAGGCATTATGCCTTACACGATGGATATAGAGGGTTGGATGACCTATTACACAGAGCCGTATGTGGATAGTGAGTATGTGTTGTGGTCTCCATTCGGACTATATGAATACCAGATGTCTGCAAGTGTGCCAGGTAGGCCAAGTTTTCCTCCAGGGACTTTGTTTTATAAAGACGCTACTTATGACACATGGTTTAATAATCCTACCCAAGAGATAGACGTAAACAATAGCAGCGTAACCGAATACCCTGCGTACAATGCCGAGGCCGGGGGTATCTACAGACGATGGTTTACAATAGACCCCACTGCATTGAGCAGCTCTGAAAACGATGGATACGGGATGGGAGATCCCAATTATGGGGGAACATGGGAAGAAGGATGGACATGGGACCCCGATTGGACGGATGCAGGGTGGAAGTATAGCGGATATACCGGAGATTATTCAGGAGTTTCAGGCCCCATATTATGCAGGGATAGATATATTCTACCATGTAATTTAATTACCGGAGCTGCGCAGTGTAGGGACGAATATGTCTATTACAGGCAATGGCTCCCGTATGATGAACTTTTTTACTACCCTTGGTTTTTCTCGTCGCGGAAGGCCGTAGTCACCAACTCCACTGGATCATATACGGCCTATCTCCCTGTAGTAAAATCGATCCACGATTCGGATGAGGGCACAGAGATAAGAAACACCAGGTATGTAGAACAATATATAGGAGGAGACATTGATGGTGAGATCTTCGTTGGGCCAGGATATGAGCATACTATGGACAAAGACTTTGCTGTTTCCAATGACAAGACCATATTTAACGTTGAGACCCCTTTAGGCACGATTGAGCATATCACACATAACAGAGAAACTACCTTAGACCAAATCCAATCTATAAAATCAACGCCTCATGTATTTTATCGATTAGGTGGATGGGCAGCGTGGTCCCGATTCCCTGAGCTGGATGATTACACTATCTATGAGCGCAACCTCACGACTCTCCAAGATGCCTATATGGATACTGCGGCTATTTATTCCAGGTACTTTACATCACACATATTCATTACCCAACTGGCGGTTAGATACAGGACAGAAAGACTGGTTGGAATAGAATATGTTGAAGTCTCTGACGTTTATAACAGGCAAATAAATGTTAGGGCATGTTGCAAACTGTTAGACCCTTCCGCAGAAGAGATGAACCCCTTTGACATATCAGAATCCGACCGGAACTCAGCTTTCGAAGGCGCTATAACTGCATTGATAGACAGAATATACGAGGAATACCCTGTTGATGAAGACGCAATCAACACATGGGATAACCATATGTCATGTCATATTTACATGCCGGATAGAAACAAGACAGGTATCAAGAGTCAAGGGTTATGGTTCGACGAAACAGGTCATCCATATGTCCCTAAAGAGGATGATAACGTCATCTATATTCCGTGAATAGCCCAGGAATGCCTATCATTCCGGGGCGTGAAGTAGAAATAGAATAATAAGGAGTTGATATAATGGCAAACGCTTGGGATATAGCGAAGGATCTGGTTACAGAAAGATTCCATGATGCGGAAAGCTATGGCGATGCCGCATGGAATATGTCGGAATACCTCATAGATAGACTGGCAACCGAGACTGATTTCGATGTGCCGTTCAGTAATCTATCGTATGCGTTCCCGGCCATTAACGTGGGCGAATATAAATACGCGAGGCCAAGCTGGACACCGGGTTCTCTCTCGCTGAAGCCTTTACCGACAGATCCGGCATTGAGAGATGTCACTATTCAGCCTGTTGAGATCCGGTCCTTTGGCCAAAATCCTCCTACACCTACATCAAGAGATATTGTGCTGGGTTCAATACCGGAGTTTACCGAACCAAGCCCGACGCTTACGACTGCCACGCTTAATCAGGTTGACGTGCCGGATTTTGGGACACAAAGGCCGGTGCTTAACTATGAAGATGATATCACTGTACCCATGCCGACATCTCCGGGTGATCCACCAGCGACTGAAGACCCGGATATTCCGATAAAGCCTATTGAGGATATGCCTATAAAACCTTCGTTATGGACAATCCCGATCCCTTCGGAGCCTAAGAACTTAGAGAACCCTGTATTCGAAGGTGTGTTCCCTTCAGACATGCCTAACCCTCCGGCAAACACATTTATCTACAATGAGAATGAATACTCATCTGAGCTTAAAACAGGATTACAGAATTACCTATTGAGCAAGATCAGTAACCTCAATACGACCGATGTAGGATCTATCGCTTACGATCCTTCCGCGCCGCAGCACGTCCAGTACCAGCAGGTATTGAACGGGCTGTTAGGCATAGGCGGCCTTGATAGCGTGGCTGAGGCGGCCTACTGGAACAGGGCAATTGAACGTGAAGCATTAAAGCATGAGGCCAATTATCAAGAGGCTGAGAGGTATTATGCTGTCCGATCCTGGAAGATCCCCCCAGGAGCGTTATCGGGCCGGTTGTTGCAGATACAGGCTGAGAAAAGCCGGGGGTTGACCAGTATCAACGCCGAGATCCTCCTGCGTCAGACAGATCTCATTTACAAAACCATAGATCTGGTCGTAACCAAAGGAATCGACCTTGAAAAGGCTTGCATGAGCCATACAGACCAGGCGGCTCAGAGGGCCTTTGAGAGTGCCAAATATACCCAAGAAGCGGCTATACAGATCTATAACGCTTTATCAGCACAACACGCCCAACAGCTTGATGCGTACAAGACGAGATGGCAGGTCTTAGAGACTCAATTCAGGATTGAATTACAGAAGCTGGAAAAATTCAAGCTTCAGATAGAGTCTGGACATCTCAGCGCAGAGCTGCAAGATAAACTGATAAAGCTATACAATTCACAACTTACATCGGTTGAATTGCTCTGGAAAATATATGTCACAGAAATGGAAGGGGCAAACATCAGGCTTGGCACAAACAAGATGCGCCTTGAGTCCTTCCACGAGCTGGTGAACATCTTTACAGGACAGTTGGGAGCTGTGACCTCTCAGTATAATTGCAAGACTGCACGTATGGCGGGAGAGACTGAGAAGGCCAGAATGTTCGAGGCTGAGGCCCGAGCATACGAGGCCATGGTAGGAGGCCGGAAGGCAAAGGCCGACATTAACATAGCAGAGGCCAGGGCACACACGGATATAGAGCTATCCAAGGGCCAGATATTCGAGATGTTCATCAAGAAATACCTTGGAGAGCTTGAAGGGGCGAAACTGCGTGAAAGCATCAAAATTGAGAACCAGCGGGCACATTCTGAAAATGACAAGACAAGGGCTGATATCTATGATTCTACGGTGCGAGGTTTTAACTCCTACATCGAAGGCGAGAAGGTAAAATCACAGGCGAATATTGAACAGGCAAAAATTGACATGGAGCGCAACGAGCAGGAGCTTAAGAAGTACAAACTTCTGTATGAGCCAGTGGTCCTTGATTACCAGATGCAGCTTGAAGAATTAAAGACCAATTCGACAATGTACGGCTACGATATAGAGGGATATAAATCAGATCTTCAGTTCGCGGGACTTCAGATTGAGGCCGATATCAAGAGCTATGACGCTCAATCGGGGCATGAAGACAGGGTTCTCGGGTTGATGCTTAAAGAGAGCGAAACGAACCTTCAGGCGGCCTTGTCATCACACAATATGCAAGTTGAAAGCCTGAGATCCGCAGCAGGGTTTATGGTGCAATTATCGGCCTCGGCCATGTCTAGCGTAAATGCCGCTGCACATCTGACTGCACACGTATCGGATGGGTATAGCGTGAGTAAAGATCTGTCTAAACAGGAACCGACTACGAGCCATAA
>Ga0172381_10002821_pt1 | contig 18784 bp, 33 predicted proteins | sample Leawel6488metaG_FD_119754 | JGI IMG/M metagenome (GOLD analysis project Ga0172381, IMG submission 119754) | Leachate microbial communities from a municipal landfill in Southern Ontario, Canada - Leachate well 64-88 metaG | ecosystem: Engineered > Solid waste > Landfill > Unclassified | place...
AACGCTGGGGACATCACCGCTAGGGACATCAACGCTAGGGACATCAACGCTTGGGACATCACCGCTGGGAACATCAACGCTTGGAACATCTTATATCACGCTTTCTGCTGTGTCTATAATTCAATAAAATGTGTATCAATAAAAGCTAAAAGAGAAAAACATCAAGAACCAGTTTGTTTAGGTAGCTATTGTCAATCAGCATATTGTGATGAACATTATGAAAAAGTTGTTATGACTGGGAATTGTTGTAGAGAAAATGAAAAAGATTATAATTAACACCCCTCCCAACCAAATAAGTTGATGGGGAAAATAAGATGGAAAAAATAATAAAACATTATGGAAAAGTAATCTGTGGAGAAGATAACCCAATGATTAGTCTAAAAGATGTTATGGAAGTTATAAAAAAAGAAAAAGAAACTTGGGCAGAACAAAGTATCGGTTGGAAAGCAGTTGAAAGCGTAGAGTTGGCATTACAAGGTAAATAATCTAACCCCACTTTGGCAAAGAGTCTTGCCCGAGTGCGATAAAAATATATGAAAAAAGAAGATTTATTAGACATATTTTGTTTGGGTGTAGATTACGGACAACTTATAATGGAAGAAGAACGGGATAGTGAAGATTTATTTACTGGATTTTTAGGGCATTGTTTTGATAAAAAGTATTCAATGCCAATGAGTCAAAATGAAAGACGACAACCCCATAGTAAAAAATGGAGAGAAGCAAAAAAAAACTCATATCTAAAATTTCTTGAAATATATAAAAATGAAACCCTAACCCCTGACACAGAAAACAAATAATCTTGTCAGAAAAAAGATGAATAAAGAAGAAACAAAACAATATTTACACGAAGGAAGTGATTATCTTCAAAGTTTTACAAAAATAAGTGGAAAAAAGATAAAAGACATTGTTGGATATTTATCAAACGAATATGATGAACCAACTTTTAAGATAACAGAAATAGTCTTTGAAGATGGGACAGAACAAGGAGTTGAAGGAGAACACGATTTCCCATATATTGTTGATTATGATGATAAAACGATTGAATTGATGGAAACAATATATAAATTAGAAAACCCTGAAGAAGCTGAACAATAATAATTAAAACTGATTGTGAAAACAAATAATCACATCAGAACAAAATGTCAGATAATAATAAAAATTGTAAAAATTTAGACTCCTGCAACTCCTGCAACTCCTGCAACTCCTGCTACTCCTGCAACTCCTGCTACTCCTGCTACTTCTGCCACTCCTGCAACTCCTGCAACTCCTGCAACTCCTGCAACTCCTGCAACTCCTGCTACTCCTGCGACTCCTGCTACTCCTGCAACTTCTGCAAATTTTCTTACGGGTTAAAAATGTCAGAAAAAATGATATTCTGTTTAGGAGAAGGAAAATACAAAAGTAAAGGAGAAGGTTATCAGAAGAATTATAGGATATTTAATAAAGAAGTTTCAAAAGAAGTTTTTGACAAAGTGTATGGCTCGCAACCTAAGTTCAAATTTCCAGTTTCAGTATGGAAAGATAAAAAAGAAATGACCGAACAAGAAATAAAAGATAATTCCATCTGTAATCAAATCGGAGGATATTTAAAAGTTTTAAGTTATAAAGATGCTTGGGCAGAGGGTTGGAAAACAGTGAGTAATGAGTTTAAGGATTGGGTTAAAAGTCTCCCAAACTTTGATGCAGAATTATTTGAACGAATTACAGGAATTAAAGAAGACGATGAAGTTGCATAAGCTATTAAATTACTTACCGAAAAAGGTAAATTAGTGGATGGAAAAATATTAAATTAAACAGGGATTAAGTTCCTAAGAATATGTATAGACAAATAAAAATAGGGGATATTGTATCTTATATTAATATGGGGATTAGAGAACAATTTATTGTAAAAGATGCTTATATGCCGAAAGATTCTAAAAGCTTTAAATATGAATATAGAATTGGAAAACCAGATTCAACAAATGATTTATTGTGGATAAAATTTGAAGAATTAGAATTAGTTTAACTAACTATGCCAACACCAAAAGAAAACAAAAAAGAGGAGAAGATAACAGGAGAAGAGGTACTTTACTTAATCTCTCTTATTGTAGCAGAAAAAGAAACATTGAGTTTTTTAAGAGGTTTTGGAAAACCAACACAAGAAGAACAAAATAAATCTGCGGAATTTAATCGTCTTATAAATAAATTAGAGAATATTCGTAAAAAGTAATTAAATATTGGTTGGTGAGAAGATGGGATTACCCTTCGGGGGAGTTGGAACGATGTTGCAACATCTATTCTCTTCACAAGGCAACTTGTGGGGTCCCATCTCTTCATCAATCACACTAATCGTGGTTTATCTCGTCCTGATAATGAGAACAGTACAGCAACCATAGCAAATGGTAATAGGCAGGTTAGCCGTTCCTGACGCCAAAAAAACGAAATGTGCTGACCAGAGAGGTAGAATGGCTCTGGATTTAACAAATATCTTCAAATGAAATAATTAAAAAACATTAAACCCTCTCGCACGAATAAAATAAGGCGGAGGAAGAAGAAGATGACAATATCAACACAAAATAAAAAAGGAGAATGGGTGCCAGCCATTGAAGAGCCGTATTATCATTTATTTAGAAAAGAATGTAGATGTGGAAAGAAATTTTGGAAAAAAGAAGATTACGAAAAACATTATGCTTACGAGCATCTTTGGAAAGGAGAGTAGCCCCCTTATATATATTAGATTTAATACTTTTAATAAATATGAAATACCCAAGATGGATTTACATAACAAAAGACAACAGGCGAATGTATGGGTTTAAGTTTGAAAAATATGATGTTGTCGGGCGATTTAAAAGACAATGGATATTAGTAGTTTATTATGGGAAGAAGTTTCACGCTTGGAGCAATATGCCAATTAGTTAATACTTTTAATAAATAAGACTATGAATACAAATTGGAACATAAAAATAATAGACAGAGGTTTCAAACTACAAAGAGATATTTATATATTCCGCCAAACTTTTGATGGGAAAATGAAAATGTTAGATGGCAAAATATACGAGATTGGAGCACAGCCAGAAAAACCATCATTAGAATTAGACATAGAACAACTACAAGAATTCGCAAGTGCCTTAAATGAATTAGGAATAAACCCGAAAAAAGAATTTGTTGAAGGAAAACTTGAAGCCACAGAAAAACACCTTGAAGATATGAGGAAATTAGTTTTTAAGGGTTAATACTTTTAATAAGAAGCAAAAATATGGAAAACAAAAAGTGTTGTAATAATTGTAAAGATTTTTATAAATTAGAAAAATTAGGAATAAAACATAAATTAAAATGTCTTTGTCCTTGCCATCAATCCCTAACGCCAGAGGGAGAATGGGAGAAAGAGTTTGAAAAGTTTATTTATAGCTTATTCAAAGGTTTTAATAAATCTCACGGAGAAGAGTATGTTGTAAATAATATTAGGGATTATGTAAGATTAAACTTCATCTCTAAAAAAGAGGTAAGGGAGATGATAAAAGACTTACAAATATTTATTACAGACCCAGATATCAATGTTAGAAGAGATGTTGTACTGAAAATAGATAAATTATTAAATCTAATAAAATGAGTATAAATCCAATAGCAAAATTAGAAATAAGACCAAATAAAGAAGAATTGGAAAAAAGGAAAAAAGAGATATGTGAATTTGTAGAAAAATTACGAGATTGGGGGTATCAATTTGAAATAATAAAAACAAAAACTGAAATCATTGAACACTATGGTAGTGGCAATGTGGGAATTTAAAAAATGACATACAAAACAATAAAATTAATCCGTAATATAATCACTTATCCGTTTAGGTTGTGTATGTTTCCTTTGGCCTTAATTACAGTATGCCTTATAACAGATTTTGAAGATGAATGGGATAGAAACAGGGCGGAGAGAACTATTAGTGTATTTTATAAATTAAATTATTAGCTTGACAAGGTTAAAATTAAGATTTAAAATATAAGTAAACAATTAAATTAAAAAAAATATGATTTCACAAGAAAAAATAGAAGAATTTAACATTGAATTAAAAGCTCTTCAAATTAAGTATGGAGTTGAAATTATTCCTGCAATAAATCTTCAACTGAAAGAAAAAGAAGTTATTAAAGAAATTATCAAAGAAGAAATTAAAGAAACGCCTAAGGCTGAATAAGTTTTAGGTTTTTATTTATGTTAGAACTATTATACTTTGCTTTAGGAATGATTATAGGTCTTTTAGTTAATCCTTTTAGAGAAAATATAAAAGATGAGCTCCAAAAAGTTAAAGACAAACTATTGCATAAACAAGGTTTTATAGTTGGTTTTTCAGAGGAGGAAGAAAATTTTAAAAATTCATTAAATAGTAATTTTGATAAAAAAATAAAATAATATGTCAAAACATTTATCATCAACAGATATAATAAAAGAACAACAAGAGCAAAATGTTAAAAACTTCACAAGTGATTATTACGAGTTATGTGCTAAATATAAACTTCAAATAGTACAATCCCCTTTATCTATCGTAGATTATCAACCAATTAAAGAAGAAAAAAATGAAAACAAAGTTGCAAGCTAATTATAAGTTTGTTGTTTTAAAAGAAATTCCTAATAAGGGCGTAGCTTTAGGTGAAGTAAACATTCGTGAAGGAGAGGTAGTTTCTGTTGGAGATAAGGCAGAAGATTTAGATGTTGGAGATAAAGTAATTTTTGATACATTCAAAGGAATAAAATATAATATAAAAGGTCAAGATTATTGGTTTATTAATTACGAAACTATATTTGCAATTATTTAACTATGAAAAAAATAATAATTTTAGGTAAGAATAGTAAAGATAAATTATTTAAGGGTATTCAACTTGTTTACAATTGCGTTATTTCAACATTAGGAGTATCGGGTCAAGGAGTTGTTATAGACAGGGGGTTTCTTGTTCCTACAAGCAGTGATGATGGAGTATCAATTGTAAATAGCTTAACTGGATATCACATTGATGACATAGACGATATTGAAAGACAAGGAATTGAAATGATTGCAGAAGTTGCAAGGAAAACTAACCAAGAAGCAGGAGACGGTACAACAACATCAATAGTTTTAGCTCACGCATTGGTTGAAGAAGGAATGAAATATGCTGGTAATCCAATAGATTTAAAAAGGAGTTTAGAACAAGCAAAAAACAAGGCAATTGGTTTATTAAAAGGAATGTCAAAACCTTTAAAGACTGACAAAGAAATTTTAGAAATTGCCACACTATCAGCTTCATCAAAAGAATTAGGACAACAAATAGCAGATGCTTTTAAAGCAGTAGGAAGAGATGGAATAATATCTATTGAAGAAAGTAATCTACCAGAAACTCAAATCAGCACAGTAGAAGGATATGAAGTCGCTAAAGGATTTGCAAGCCCATTTATGTCAGAAAACGGAAGAGCTGTTCACGAAAATACAAGAGTATTAGTTGTAGGAAGCAAGATTGATAATGTGCCGGAAATAGTACCTATTTGTGAGAAATTGATGAAGGAAAAAGTAACACAGTTTGTTCTATTTTGTAGCGAAATAGATACACCAGTTCTCAATACAATTTTACTTAATAGAAACTTAGGTAATTTTAAATGCTTAGTAGTTAAAGCCAACAGTCAAAAGCAAGAGATACTTCAAGACGTAGCTTTAATAACAGGAGCTAAATATATATCAAACGAAGCTGGTTCAAAGTTATCAGAAGCCGAAGTTAAAGATTTAGGATTTGCACGAAGAATAACTGCTACTTCAGATAAGACTATTATCCTTAACGGTAAAGGAAATCCAAAAAAGAAAATACAAGAACTTAAAGAAGAACTATCAAGTACCAAAGATGAAAATCAATATGATTTAATTGAAAAGAGAATTGGAAGATTAGATAATAAGATTGCGGTCATATCAGTAGGAGCAAAGACTTCTAACGAAATGCAACCTAAATATCTTAAAATGGAAGATGCGGTTAATGCTGTAAAGTCTGCTTTAGAAGAAGGAATAGTAGAAGGAGGAGGAATGTCTTATTATAGAATTTCTAATAAATTAGGAAATAGCATAGGAGAAAAAGTATTGAGTAAGGCTTTAAAAGCTCCATTAAAAAGTATCATTGAAAACTCTGGAGAAGACTATGCAGAAATTGTTGGAGCATTAAAAGATTTTAAAGGAAATTGCATAGGATATGATGCAGAACATAATGGATTTGTTAATTTAGTAAAACAGGGGATTATAGACCCAGTTAAGGTTGAAAGATGTGCTTTAGAAAATGCAGTAAGCTTTGCAATATCATTTATAGGTTCAAAGGGGGTTATCGCTATGCAACGAGAACCTAATAATAAAGAAGAATAATTATGTTTAATTTATTTAAAAGAAAGCCTAAAATTACATATAAACACAGCTGTAATAAATGTGGAAACGATTTAAGTATGGGAATGAATGGTGGATTATGTTTCAACAAAGGTTGTATTTTATATGGGGTTTACCAATGTTTTAAAGAAAATATGGATGAATTACAAATAAAATATAATGAGTTTCATAATATAAAATAAATGTTTAAATGTGATTGCGGACAATATACAAATACTATAAAGTATAAACAAGGCAAGAGATGTTGTGAGTATTGTAGTAATTCATCTTTATCGGGTGTTTGGGAACGCAACAATAGTCAAGAAAGGTCTAAATACGCAAAAGATATTCTTCAACCTGGAATGCCAGGATATGAACAAGTTTATGGCAACATTAAGACAGAGAAAGGCGTTTAAAAACATAGTGGAAAATGGTGGTATCGTTAGTAAAGCTATGAGAGATGCCGGATATTCTGATAAGACAGCAAAAACTCCTCAAAAATTAACCGAAAGTGTTGCATATCAAGAAAATTTTAATATTCCAAAGGCAAAAGAAACAATTGGTAACATTCTTATAAATGGACGAGAAAGTAATAAATTAAAAGCTGCTCAAGAAATATTTAAAGTTGAAGGTGCTTATGCACCAGAGAAGAGTATTCAATTAAATATAGATATTGCTAAGCGAGAAAGTTTAAAACAATTAGCTAATAGGGTTTTAAAAGAATTAAAAGATGGAACTACCTGATAACATCACAGTTGAAGAATTAGAAACAGTAAGTCCTTTTATATGGATTAAGGCTAACGACATTAAAAACGAGGCAGGTTTACCATTAGAGTTTGCAGATAGAGAGTTTATGATTGATATTCTTGAGGATATGAGCCCTCTTCAAGCTATATTAAAAGCTCCACAGGTAGGAGCAACAGTATTAGAGACAATTAAAGCATTTTGGGTAGCTAAATATGAAAGAAGAGATATTATTTATACCCTTCCAACAGTAGGAGATATTACAGATATGGTTGGTGGTAAGATAAACCGTATTATAGCTCAAAATCCAGCAATGCTTGATATGATTAAAGACCACGACACGATTGAACAGAAGCAAGTAGGCGATAATATAATCTATTTTAGAGGTACTTGGACAACTAAACAGGCTATGATGGTTTCTTCACAGCTTAATCTTCACGATGAGGTTGATGCAAGTAATAAAGAGGTTATAACACAGTATGAAACTCGTCAGCAAGCCTCTATGAATGGCTGGAGATGGTATTTTAGCCACCCAAGCATTGTAGGAGCAGGTATAGACCAGTATTGGCAGAAGTCAGACCAAAAGGAATGGTTTGTACATTGCAACTTCTGTGATAAATGGCAATTCTTAGAGTTTCCTATAAGTATTAATCAAGAAAAAGGAATATATGTATGCAAATTCTGTCAAGCAGAAATCAGCGACCAGCAAAGACGTAAAGGGCAATGGCGTAAACGATACCCAGAAGCAGAATTCTCTGGCTATCATATTAGCCAACTTATATGTCCTTGGATACCCGCTTCAAAAATTATTAAAGACTTCAAAGAGAAGGACCCCCAATACTTTCATAACTTCGTGCTCGCACTCCCTTATGCTGACGCCCAATCTAAAATCACACTTGAAACAATTAAGAGCTTGCTTACTTCAGAGTACCAACGAAGAGGAAGAGTTATTATTGGGCTTGATACAGGAGTTAAACTGCGATACCAAGTAGGCGATATTAATGGCTTATTTGAAACAGGAGAATGTGATAACTATGTAGATTTACAAAAGATATGCGACAAATATGGTGATGATTGGATAATGGTAGCAGACGCTGGAGGAGATATAATTGGAATGAGAGAGTTTCAACAGAATAATTCAGGTAGAGTATTTCTATGTTCTTTTAGGCAGGACAAGCAATCAATGAATTTGATTAAATGGGGAGAGGGAGATGAAACAGGAAGAGTGGCTTGTGATAGAAATCGTATGATACAACTTGTAGTTGATGAAATGAATGATAAACGTATTCCTCTATATGGAGACTTAAATAAATGGTGGAATTTATGGATACATTGTTCTCATATATTTAGAACAGTAGAAGAAGATAGATTGGGTAATTTAGTATATGTATGGCAGAGAAGCGATAGAGATGACTGGTTTTTGGCCTTAGTCTATTGGAGAATAGGTATAGAAAGGTTTTCCCAAAAGGAAAGTATGTTTGCAGGTAAAGAAGATAAGCCACGAGTACAGGAAGCCCCAGTTCGTGACTATACAGGACATACAGGTGGGATTATTCTTACGCCACCTAAAATAACTAATAGAGAAGACGATTATAGATATAACTAATATGCCAAAAGGTTATGTAGCAGTAGAATTAAGTGAACTAGATGCAGAACAGTTTTTATTGTTTCAGAAGTATTATAACCAATTTAGAGAGATGGAGGCTGAAGGAGTGTTCGATGTAAGAGGTGGAAGTGCTATTATAGACTTTGATGAATCGGGAGGTATTAGTCGTATTATTAGACAACTTTATTCAAAAAAATATGGAAAGAATTTGTCTTAATTGTCCAACAATAATTAAATCAACCCCATTCAATAGTCAAAAGATTTATTGTAGCGACAATTGTAAATACCAATTTAACAAGAAACACATAGCAGAATTGACCAGAAAGGCTTATAAAAAGAAACTATTGACAAAGGCTAAATTTTAACTATAATTAACTTAGAATAATCTAATTAGCTTTTCCGATTAAAAGGAAAGCACCTAAAAAGGTGCTTTTTTTATGTTTTTAAACAGGGATTTAATACTCATTATGAGTTCAAACCGAGACACACCCTGCTTAGTTAAATCTCGGTTTAAGAATATAAATTAACATAAACTACATTGGGCATACTCACAGCTGGTTATAACAGTCTATTCGCTAAATTCAATAAAACTCGTGGTAAACAAGACAACGAGAAAGAGGGAGTTATTGAAGATTTAGGCGAATTAACTTTAGAGAAAGACGATGAAGAACTTTTAAAACTCAAGACATCTTGGGAGAATTTGTATTCTAACAGTGAAACAAAAGCAAGGATACATAATGCTGGAGATATAAATTCAAGATATTGGATGGGAAGACAGTTTCCTGATACCGATTACGAAAACGATAAGAGACCTTTAGTAGATAACATTATCTTTGAGGGATTAGAAACAATGATACCTTTGGCTACTCAACAGAACCCAGAACCGATTGTAATGACCGATACTACTCAAGAAATGAAAGATTTAGGAGATAAGGTAAAAATGGGATTGGAATATCTTGCAGATTACAACCATCTTAAAACTAAACTTAAGAGAGGAGTAAGACATTGGTCATTAAGGTTCTTAGGAGCTTGGGAATGTGGATATAATGCAGAAGAAGCGGAAATCGTGGTTAATGCCATTAATCCTAAAGATTTAATACTAGACCATCATTGTGCTATTGAAGACGGAGAATATACAGGAGAGTTCTTAGGGATTAGAAAGCAAGACACAGCTTCAAATTTGTTAGTTAGATTTCCTGATAAAGCAGAATTAATTAAACGAGAGTGTGGAGATAAATTAGGTTCTTTAATGGGTTATAGACAATGGTGGACTGATGAATTTGTATTTTATACTCTTAATAATATAGTTTTAAGCAAGAGTAAAAATCCTCATTTTAACTATCCTCAAGAGACACAAACAGTTGATGAAATGGGCAACCCTATATCTAAAATAGTTCCCGGATTTAATCATTTTGCAAGACCTAAAATACCTTTTGTATTCTTAACAGTATTTGATTTGGGAGATGAACCTTGCGATAAGACTAATTTAATTCAGCAAGGGCTTACAACTCAAGATAATATCAATAAGAGGTTAAAACAGATTGATAGAAATGCAGATAACTTAAATGGTGGAATAGCGATAGATAGTACGTTCTTTTCAAAAGAACAAGGAGCTCAAGTGGCAGAAGCTAAACGTCAGGGTAGAACAATAATGACCCCTGGAGACCCTAACAAGATTATTAAGGTTTTGGAACAACCAGCTTTGCCAGCAGTATTATTTGAATCATTAAACGATGCCAGACAACGCTTTATGAGCCGATTTGGAGCATCTGGTAGTACAGCACAAGGAACAGAACAGGAGACTACTGTTAGAGGTAAGATTATAGCTGGTAATAACGATAGTTCTCGTACAGGAGGAGGAGTCTCAGAGTATTTAGAAGTAGCTTCATCAAGGATATTTAACCAATGGGTGCAAATGATGTATGTATATTATGATACACCTCATTTAATCTCTGTAATGGGTTCAAATAATGCTCAAGAGATGATTACATTGTCTAATATAGAGTTTCAAGCATTAGGGGAAGAAAGAAAGATGATAGTAGTTACACAGAACGGCAGTATGATACCAGAAGATGAGCTTTCACATTACAACACAGCAGTTTCATTATGGGAACAAGGAGCTTATGACCCATTATCGTTGTTTGAAGCATTAAAAGACCCAAATCCACAAGAAAGAGCAATGAAGTTAATGGTATTCAAGACTTCACCACAGCAATATATGCAACAATTCTTAGGAGTAGCACCGCCACCCATGGTAGCTCAGATACCAGAAGGAGGAGGAGGAAGCGAATCAGGTCAACCCCCAATAGCAGTTGGCGCACCAGAAACACCACCTACTCAACCTACGCCAGTTCAACAAGAATCAAGTCAATTATTAAGTAGTGTAAAAATATAAAAATATGGATTATTCATTACCACGTTCAAAAACAAAAGCAGAGAAAGTTATGAATAGGATACAAAAGCAACATTTTAAAAAAAGTGTTCAAAAAATTCATACAAAGCATCAGGAAAAAGCTATTAAGAAATATACTAAATAAAAGGTCGCAATCAAAATATATAAAAAAGAAATATGGATAATCTAATAGACAACGCAATAGATAATGTAGATAAAAAGAAACCTACAATTATTCTTAAGAAAAAACCTAAATTAAATATAATATTGAAGAGAAAATCTCAAGAACAATTAGACCAAGAGAAACAATATATTCCTAAAAATAGAAATAATATAGCATAATATGAACTATCAAAAAGATATAATCGGTAAAATGGCTGGAGGAGAAAAACAGCCAGAACCAAATGAAGGTATGCCTCAAGAAGAAGGCAACGAAGTAGAAATGGATAAGCAAGATTTCTTAATGGAACACAAACACTTAATTGAACTTTTAAGAGAAGCAGGAGAGAAATATGGAGACCAAGAGCTTATTCAAGAAGCAGATAGACAAGAACAAGAGTGTTCTAAATACGAAGGAGTAAATCAAGAAGAAATTCAAGAAACTCCTGAAACGATAGAAGAATAAAAGACTTTCTTTGTTGTGTCATAAATAAAACAACACTGATAACATTAACAGGCTTCCTTAGTTGTGCCTTGACAAAATCTAAAACAGCCATTGCCAAATTATGTCAGAAAATATATTTGATGAAGTTTCAAACGAAGGCGAAAGCCAAGAAGTTGTGGAACAGCCAGAGAAAACTGGAGCGGAGACCATCACCGAGAAAAAACAAGAGGTTGTAGAAAAGAAGGATATAGCTAATCCTGACGATAAACAGCCTACAGATAAGGAACGCTGGAGGTGGATGCAAATGCGTAAAACTAACCGTGAATTAAAAGAACGATTAGAAACCATTGCAAAAGAAACTGAGGCGTTAAAAGCATCTAAGCAAGAGCCAAAAACTGAAACTCTACCACAATGGTGGATAAACAGCTATGGTGATACAAAAGAATCACAAGATGCCTTTCGTACTTATCAAGAGAATACAAAAGCAGAAAAAGACCGTATTAAAGCTGAAGTTTTAGAAGAAATTCGAAACGAAAAGCAATCTGAAGTCAAAGGTTCAGAAGAAGCTCAAAAATTCATAGACCAAGAAATTGAGGATATGAAAGATGAGGGATTAACTTTTGAAACCAATGAGTTGATGAAATTTATAGTTGACTTTCAGACAAAATATGGAGCTGGTTCTCTTTTAGACGCAAATGATAATTATGACCTTCGCAAAGCTCTTGATTTAATGCATCAACTTCAACCCAAAGTAGAAGACAAAAATATTGAAATTAAAAAGAAAGTAGCAGGAAATTTGATAAAGACTAAGGTCAATGCAAAAGAATCTACTATCCCAACAGTTACAAGAAGAAGTCTAAGAAATGGTAGTTGGAGAGATGCTCAATAATAACTAAATTAAATAAACAAATATGTCACGACTTAATACATTAACAAACACATATTTGCTTCCAAAAGTAACCGATACTGTTTTAAGAGAAAATCCTTTAACAGAGAAGATACTTACATCTCCTGAAAAATGGAGAGGAGAACAGATTAAGAAATCCATTAAAGTTGTTAAAAACACAAATGGAACTTCTTTCACTGGTTTTCAAACATTGCCTTCACAAGCAGTCAATACAAGACAATATCTCTTGTTCCCTGCAAAATTCTATGAAATTGACGTAACAGTTCCTTTCACAGATTTAGCAGTTAATATGACTGATGACGAAAGAGTAATGGATTTAGCGGAAGCAGAAATGACATCATCAGCTGAAGATATGGCAGATGATATTGGAAACATCTTCTATGGAGATGGAACAGGCAATGGCTCATTAGATTTTAATGGATTAGCTAATATTGTTGATGATTCAACAGTAGCAGTTACTTATGGAGGTCTTTCAAGAACTACATATACAACCTTAAAATCAACAGTAACAGCCGCCGCTTCGAACAAACTATCATTAACTCAAATGGCAACATTATATAATGCTATTACAGATGGATCAATTGCTCCTTCTATGGGTTTAACAGATAGGAATACATACGCTCTTTATGAACAGTTAATTGAACCTAAGAACAGAATTTATATGACTGTCCCTGAAATTCGCAACCAGAATAAAGAAGGTTTAGCTGGAACAGCTGGATTTACAACTTTAACCTACAAAGGTTTTGGTATCGTACCAGACAGAAAAGTTCCTTTGGATGGAAATGGTTATGGACAAATGTACTTCTTAAGAGAAGAAGATTTGGAATTTAGAGCTATTGAAAAGTATCCAGAAGCAGAACCAGTTAAATTCGTTGAGAAAGACTTCGAAGATAACGACTATGAGAACGTAAAAGGATTAGGTTTCCACTGGACAGGTTGGGTAAAACCAGTCAACCAGCAAGCTTACGTTGGAAGAGTTGTTTTAGCTGGAGAACTATGGTCAAAGAACCCACGAAGACACGGAAAATTAACAGCAATATCAACAATTTAATAAGTTTATCCTTTGACCCCGCTTGACGGGAGAGGGTTAAAATCAAAAAACTATGAATTATTTACACGATTATGTTCCAGGCTTAAAATATGGAGCAAAAGTTATGGCTTCTGAGGTTGTTGCAGGAGGATTAGAATCATTCGCTTCTGATTTCTCTGTTCTATATTATGTAGATGGAGATAATGGAAGCGATACAGGAGATGGGTTAACACCATCTACTGCAAAATCTACAATTCAAGCAACAGTCACTGCAGCTGCAGCAAGAAACGTATTAGTAAAAGCAGGTAGCATTGTCAATGTCAAAGCTAGGAAAATGGCTGCTGGAGCATCAGACCCAGTAAGCTATGCAGAGAATGTAACTATTCCCGCAACTGGTGGAGATAGAATGATGTTAGTAGGAATTTCTGCTAATAGAACACAAATGGGTTTACCACAGATTAAACCTGCGGGAACAACTCATACCTATGCTATAACAATTAATGCCCCAGGATGTTTAGTAACAGGACTGGGAGTTAATGGAAATTCAACAGCAGGAGCACCATTAAATGGAGCTATACTTTTGAATAGCGATGGAGCAACAGGTGCAGTTTCTTCACTGGGAACATCTATCATTGGCAACCACTTCAAGAACTGTGCAGGAACAACTGTAACAGATTGTAGAACTGGTGGTGCTATTGATTGGACAGCTCAAGGAGATGCTTGGCAAGTTCTTATTAAAGGAAATAGATTTTATAAGAATGTTTGCGATGTATGCTTATTAGGTACATCAAATTCAGTACCACAAGATGTAGTTATCCAAGAAAACATTTTCTCTGGACCAACAGCTTCAGTAGATACAAATCTATATTTAGCAGGAGGTTCTGGAATGAATGGAGTTATCGTAGATAATAACAACTTTGGACCGTTAGGAACATTGGGTTCAGCTACTGTAAAAAGACTTATAAGTGCCACAGGTTGCGTAGGAATGTTCTCTCGCAATATGTGTCAAACAACTGGTAAGACTTTCGGTGCAGCAGGAGATGCTGGTTTAATACCAACAACAATGATGATTGCTGGTAACTATCAGGATAACGCTTTAATAGCAAGAACATAGGTCGAATAAAATTAACTAACTAAAAAACAAATTTATGTCAAGAACAACATTATCAGGTTCGCCTATGCTTTCCGATGAATTAATTTTTGAAAGCTCAGCGACACAAAAGATGAGTTTGGGTGCTTATGTAGAAACCCCAGACGGAAGAGGATTTAGATATGTAAAAAATGGAGCAGTAGCAACAGTCGCAGGTAAAGTTTACCAAGGAGTTGCTTTAGATGCTACTAATATGCAACCTTCAGGAGGATTAACACCTTCTGCAAACGTAGCAATTGGCGGAACACAGATTACTATCTCTGATTCTATAACATTAACTAAAGACCAATTAGCTGGCGGATATATGTCAGTAGTTGTAACACCAGGTCAAGGTTATACTTATAGAGTTAAGGGTAATACAGCAGTCACCGCTGCAACAGGTTGCGTAGTTACATTAGAAGACCCATTGGTAATAGCAATTACTACAGCTTCAAATGTAATCTTCGTTCAATCTAAATACAACGGAGTTGTTGTAACACCAACAAACGGAACAGCAGCTAATGTAGGAGTAGCAACATATATTATCGCAGCAGGCGAATATGGTTGGATTCAAACAAAAGGTGCTTGTGCTTGCTTGTTCACAGGAACAGGTGTAGCAGGTAATGCAGTTGGTACATTAAGAGGCGGAACAGAAGGTTCATTAGCCCCTTGTATCGCTGAAACTCCTATTGTCGGTTATCAAATGGCAACGGGTATTACAGGAGAGTATTCAATGATTGACCTAGTATTAGGCTAATCAGCTTATTTGGAGGGTTGCTAAACTCAACCCTCCTTCTAAGATAACAATTAAGAACCTTTGTTCTCGGGAGCAAAGTAAAAATATCCCTGCGAAATATGACAACATTTAGTAAACAAATTTCATTCAAGAATTGGACTTTAACAGATTTTACTTGGAAGTATGACAATGTAAATTATACTTTTGAATCAGGTCAAGTATATAATGTACCAGCTGATATAGCTTTACATTTTGCATTACACTTGGCTAAACGAGAAATAGGAGATAATCCTCATTTAGAAAAGATAATGAAGGATTTAATGGATAAATGTTTTCCTGGAACTTCTGCTGAAAATGTAGCAAAAGGACAGACAACAGGTACTTTTGAAAAGATTACTAACGGAGAGGCAAGTCAAGAAACTCCAAAAGTAGAAGAGAATAAAACTGAAACATCAGTACAGAACGAAGAGGAAAAAGAGGATGTGAATAAAGAACCTAAGTTTAAAGCTAAACCAACAGGAAGACCAAAAGGAAAAACTAAAGACGAAGAATATATTTAATGTTTAGAATTTTTCCTAAACCAGACCTATCTCCCGTTAAGCAAAAAGAAAATCTTGAATACGATATTAACCGTCTTCAGATTAAGTTTGAAAAATTAGCGGGAGATTATGAAAAGGAATCATCAGAGTTAGAAGAAGATTATATAAAAAAGAATAAGGATTTAAGATATAAAATATCACAGTTAGAAAACGAATTAGTTATTAAAAGACAAGAGCGAAAAGAATTAGAAAAACCTTTAAAAGAACGAGAAAATTTAATATCAGTAAAGGAATTAGAAATTAAAAGATTATTTGATAAAACATCAGATAAAACAGAAGAGTTATTTAAAAGAGAAAATCAAATTAAGATTAAAGAAGAAACACTAGAAGATTTTACCGATAAATTAGGAGATAAAAAACTTAATTTGTCAAAGAGAGAAAAAAAGATAGAGCAGAAAGAACAAATTTTAAAACAAAGAGAACAAGATTATTTATTAAAAGTAGATAATATCAATGAACAAATAGCCAAAAAAGAGATTGAAATGAATGAACGAGAAATAGGATTAGACTTCAAAGAAAAACAGATTGAGGCTACTAAAGAAAATATAGAGCAAAGAGAAAAAGAATTAGTTAAAAAACAAAGATTATTAAATGACCGATATGAAACCTTAGAAAGGTCATTAAAACGCAAATAATATGTCAGTAAATATGCCAATAGATGAAAATTCAAGAACAATGCCAATTTATAGTAAAACTAATATAACATTGGCAGCACCAACAACTACACTTGTAAAAACTGGTTCTGGTATTTTACATTCAATAACAGTTACAAAACCAGCGAACACTGGAACAATAAAAGTTGATGATGCTCTTACAGATACTAATCCTATGGTTGGAACTATTACATCGCCATCAACACTTGTTCCTTATACTTTAACTTTTGATATAGCATTTACAACTGGTTTAACAATTGTAACTGCAACCGCTGCACAGGAAATAACAGTAACATATCTTTAAAAAATGGAATCCAAAAAAGATAATAACGGTGTAGCATCTGCCCTTGGTGTCCTTGATTCTGATGGAATTACTCCTATTTGTATTAAAATAAATCCAGTTAATAATGCTTTAAAAGTAGTTGATGATACAACAGGAACAGCTTCAACTTCTACAACAGCGATTAAGGATAACAACGGAGTTCCTGTTTTAATGGGATTAGATTATTCTGATATGAAGACATTAATCCCCATAGCAGTAGATATTGACGGAAATTTACTAATAAAATCAACATAGTATGGCAAATACACAAGCAAAAAAAGATAATAATTCAGTAGCAAGTTTTATAGGAGTTTCTTCTGTTGATGGAGTATCAACAGTGCCTGTTGCAGTAGACCCAGTAACAGGTAGACTTTTAGTAGATTTGGCAGGAAATGGTAATATAACAATAGGAACTTCTACAATTACAGGAGGAACGACAGGATTACTTTTATATGATAATGCTGGAGTAGTTGGAGAATTACCACTTGCAACTTATCCATCTTTAACTGAATTATCTTATGTTAAAGGAGTAACCTCATCTATCCAAACTCAATTAAACGCAAAAGGAGTAGGAACAGTTACAGCGGTTTCTGTGGCAACAGCTAACGGTATAAGTGGCACTTCAAGCGGAGGGGCAACGCCAGCATTAACCCTTGCTTTGGGAGTAATTACGCCAACGTCTGTAAACGGATTGACTTTAGCTTCTCAAGCTGTTGGATTTACGATTGCAGGAGGGACTACATCTAAAACTCTAACAGTACCATTGGATGCTTCAGTATCAGGAACAAACACAGGAGATAACGCTAACACAACAGGCTATGCAGGACAATTAAGACTTTTAGGTTCTTCAACAGGATATACAACATTTTCAACAGCAAATGCAGGAGCAACTAATTATACTTTAGCCTTGCCTTTAGCCAATGATACTTTAGTAGGAAAAGCAACAACTGACAGTTTCACTAACAAATCTATCGGTGCAGGTAAATTAACATTAGAAGAAAACGCTTCAATCGCTTTAGACCCAGCAGGTTCAGCAGATGGCAAATATACAGGTATTACAGTAACAGGAGTAGCTGGGGCTACAGTAGCTTTTGGAGACTTAATTACTTTAGATAAAGATGATTCAAGATGGGAGTTAGTTGATATTTCAGCTGCAGCTGCTGCCACAGGAGATGGAAGAGGAATATTAGGAATGGCAGTTTCAGCAGGAAATGACGGAGATGCAATTACAATTCTTTTAGAAGGTATAATTAGAGCAGATGCGAACTTCCCAGACATTACGATTGGAGCACCAGTTTATGCTTCAACAACAGGAGATATAGTAGTAGCTCAACCAACGACTACTGACTATGTAATCAGAATAATAGGATATGGATTAACTATTAACGAAATACAGTTTCATCCAGGCAACACTTGGACGACTCATACATAATATGGCATTAACAGATAACATAGTCTCATATTGGAAATTAGATGGAGATAGCACTGATGCTGTCGGTTCTAATGATGGAACGGATACTGCAATTGATTATATCAATCCTCCTTTTAGTTCCAATTCTTATTTAGAGATTATTGCAGATGGAAAGTTTAATGCTTTTCCATCAATAATTAAATTATCAGATAGTAATTTTATTATATTCTATACCAAAGGAGAAGATGAAGCTTCACAAAATACAATAGTAAAAAAGGTTTCTACTGATGGAGGAGCGAGTTGGGGTTCAGAAGTAA
>Ga0172381_10002822_pt1 | contig 18780 bp, 16 predicted proteins | sample Leawel6488metaG_FD_119754 | JGI IMG/M metagenome (GOLD analysis project Ga0172381, IMG submission 119754) | Leachate microbial communities from a municipal landfill in Southern Ontario, Canada - Leachate well 64-88 metaG | ecosystem: Engineered > Solid waste > Landfill > Unclassified | place...
CCGCAAATACCGACTTTGCGGCGATATTTCTTAGCGACTTTGATCAACTGGCGGATTAATTCTTTGACTGCTTCATTCTTTTCGTCGGACACGCCGGCAACCGTCAAAGTCCCGCCCGAATCACGATCAATTCCCAGGGTAAGCTGGGTAAGGTCATTGGAGCCGATAGAAAAGCCATCGAAGATATGGCAGAATTTCTCCGCCAGGATGATATTAGAAGGAATTTCCGCCATGACATAAATTTCCAGGCCGTTCTGGCCGCGCTTCAAGCCGTTTTCCGCCATAATCTGTTGAACCTTTTTACCTTCTTCAACCGTCCGACAGAAAGGCACCATCACTTTCAAGTTTTTGAGCCCCATCTGTTCCCGGACTTTCTTGATGGCTCGGCATTCCAGGACAAAAGCCGGTAAGAACTGCGGGGAGTAATAACGGCTGGCACCGCGATAACCGATCATTGGATTAGATTCCACCGGTTCGTACTCCCGCCCGCCAATCAGATTGGCATATTCATTAGTCTTAAAATCGCTCAGACGCAAGATAACATCCTTGGGGTAGAAAGCGGCCGCGATCATCGCGATGCCCTGGGCCAAACGATCAATAAAATACTGAGTCTTGCTCTCATAGCCTTCGGTCAGTCGATCGATTTCCTTTTTCACCCCCGCGTCGGTAATCTTTTTATAATTAATAAGGGCGAGGGGGTGGATCTTAATATAATTATTGATGATAAATTCCAAGCGAGCCAGGCCGACGCCGTCATTGGGAATGAAAGAACGCGAAAAAGCCAGATCCGGTTCGCCAATATTCATCATAATCTTAGTCTTGGGTTTCTTCAGATCTTTGACATCGGTTTTTTCTATTTTGAAAGGCAGTTTCCCTTCATAAACAAAACCCGTCTCCCCTTCGGCGCCGGATACAGTAACCGCCCGACCGGTTTTTATCTTTTTCGAGGCTTCGCCAGTACCGACGACGCAAGGAATACCGAGTTCGCGAGAAACGATCGCGGCGTGGCAAGTCCGACCGCCCTTATCAGTGACAATGGCGGCGGCGATTTTCATAATCGGCTCCCAATCCGGGTCGGTCATATCGGTAACAAGCACTTGTCCGGGTTTGAATGTCCCAATGTCCTTAATAGTCATCAATCGATTAGCTATTCCGGCGCCAATTTTATCGCCGACGCTCTGTCCGGAAACTAGCACTTTACCCTTTTTGGCCAAATGGTAGCTTTCTATCACCCGCGGATCCTTAAGGCTCTGGACGGTCTCCGGCCGCGCCTGGATAATAAATAGTTCATCAGTCCGACCATCGAGGGCAAATTCGATATCCATCGGCCGTTGATAGTGTTTTTCGATCATCATGCCCCATTTAGCTAATCGCAAAACCTGTTTATCGGTTAGCGAGGGCTTAGCTTGGTCGGCCGCCGGAATCGGCAAATTCTTAACCGGGTTTTTCCCGCCGATATTATAGACCATCTTGATATTCTTGCGGTTTAAATTCTTAGAAATTATCGCTCCAGTCGTCTTAAAGACATAGAACTCATCAGGAGTAACCCTCCCTTGGACAATATTTTCGCCCAGACCGAAAATGGAATTTATTAAGATCGCATTCTTAAAGCCCGACTCTGTATCAATAGTAAACATTACGCCCGAAGATCCGAGGTCGGATCGGACCATCTTTTGCACGCCGACCGAAAGAGCAATCGAAAAGTGATCAAATTTCTTGTCGACCCGGTAGGAAATCGCTCGATTGGTAAATAAGGAGGCAATGCACTTCCGGACCGCTAACAGTAGATTCTTCTCGCCGGTGATATTTAAAAAAGTTTCCTGTTGGCCGGCGAAGGAAGCGTCGGGCAAATCCTCGGCCGTAGCGCTAGAACGGACGGCAACGTCCAAATTCTTGGATTGGTAGCTGAGAGATAGTTTTCGATAAGCTTCAATAATGGCTCGGGAAAAATCCTGAGGCATTTCCGTGGCGATAATCAGCTTTCTGATTTCCGCCCCCCGGCGTGCCAAATCGCGCATGTCAGCGGTATTCAGGCCTTTTAAGATATCTTTAATTTTCTTTTTGAGTCCGGTCGAATCGAGAAAATAATTATAAGCTTGGGCAGTGGTGGCAAAACCATTGGGGATCTTGATGCCTTTCTTAACGAGATGCCCGTACATTTCTCCGAGCGAAGCATTCTTGCCCCCGACCTGCGGGACGTCTTTGATAGTTAGTTCATTAAAAAAACGGACGAATTTATTTTTTACCATAGGAAACATTTTATTGATGATTTATGTTTAGATTATAACACATTCTTTACTTTATAAAAATAATTGTTTAATATAGAAATGCGCCCCGAACAGAAGAATCATGGGCGGGAATAAGCGGACGTGGCGAAACTGGTAGACGCACTAGCCTTAGGAGCTAGCGGGGCAACCCTTGAGAGTTCGAGTCTCTCCGTCCGCACCCAGAAACCTAAACACCAGAGAAGAGGCCGATTAAAAACCGGCTTCTTTTTTGTTTTAAAGCTAAAAACCTGATAAAATATAGGTGTCACCTAAAATTCATGTTTAATTTCCTACACCATTTTCACCCGCAAGCCGTCTTGATTTCTGTCGGTCCGATCAATATTTATTGGTATGGAATTTTTATCGTCTTTGGCATCTTAGCGGCCATGACAGTCACTTTCTATCTAGCCAGGAAATACCAATTAAAGAATGAGCGGATTTTCGATCTGATCTTCTGGTTAATCATCATTGGCCTCATCGGCGCTAGAATTTATGATGTCCTCTTACAGCTTCCCTATTATCTCGATTATCCGAATCAGATATGGAAAGTCTGGGAGGGCGGATTATCTATCCACGGAGGAATCATCGCCGGGCTGATATTTATTACTTTTTTCGCCAAACGCCATAAGCTAAGTTTCTGGCAGTTAACCGCGGTGTTGGCACCGGGGTTAGCCTTCGGCCAAGCGATCGGTCGCTGGGGTAATTATTTTAATCAAGAATTATTTGGCCAACCGACTACGGGGCGCTGGGGAATTCCGATTGATATCATAAACCGACCGGCCGAATACATCAATTCCGCTTATTTTCATCCGACTTTTCTCTACGAAAGCCTAGGATGTCTGGCAATTGGCATATTTTTACTAATTTTAAACAAACAAGCTACTAACCGGGAAAAAATAAATAAACAGTTTTTTATTTGGACGACAGCGCTTTATATGATACTATATTCTATACTGCGTTTGGCTCTGGAATTTATAAAGATCAATCCCACACCGATTTGGCTCGGCCTGCGCTGGCCGCAAATTATCTCTTTAATCACTATCATCATCTTTGTTCCTATCCTATTTCTTAAAAAACATGCCGACCAAAAATAATAAAACAAAAACCAGCAAATCGAGAGAGGCTAAATTACGAGCGCCCCATTGGCCATTATTTATATTGTACGTTCTCGGCCTATTACTCGCCGTATCGGCAGCGCTTCCGGCCTATATCCAATCAAACTTTCTAAGGGACTTTGTCAGTCTGCAAGCGGTCAGCTGGTTCTTCGTGGCTGCTAATGCCCTGACAATCGGGATGATTTTGATTTTCCCGGGAGTCATCCGCCAACTGTCGAACTATTTTACCACCAAAATGGTTCTGATAGTCTATGCTGTTTCCCTCCTGAGCCTGACCCTAGTCGATTCTCCGGGTTCGGCTCTCCTATCAATCATCCTGTTTACTATTGCCTCTAATTTAATTTGGATCAACCTTGATCTGTTGGTAGAAAAGTTTTCGGTTAACGCCTCGACTGGTCGGACCAGAACGATCTACTTTACATTTATCAATGTCGGCTGGATCCTGGCACCGACGATCTCCAGCTACCTAATCAAGATCGGAACATACGAACTGACCTTTCTCGTCTCAGCCTTTCTGGTCATACCCATCTTTTTGATCCTATTAGGCTACGGCCGGCGGCTGAGCGGAGCGACCAATTATCGACCGGAAAAAATCGGCCCGATATTCCAGAAAATGTGGCAAAATCATAATCTAAGAGGAATATTCCTCGTCGCGGTCCTGCTACAGCTGTTCTACAGTTTAGCGGTGGTATATATTCCAATTTATCTGCACCAAACACTCGGCATGGACTGGAAGGTAATCGGACCGATATTCTCCATCATGCTGATCCCGTTTGTCATCTTTGAAATACCGGCTGGGATTGTCGCGGATAAATACTGGGGGGAGAAAGAAATCCTTAATCTAGGACTCTTTATTCTAACCCTCTCTTTATTCCTTTTCTTTTACGTTGACGTGCCGACAGCCTGGATCTGGGCCGCGGTTTTATTTTTAAGCCGTGTCGGAGCCGCTTTGGTTGAAGCGATGCGCGAAACATATTTTTTCAAGCTGGTTGGAGCTAAAGATGTCGGATTCATAAATTTATTCCGGCTGTCCGGACCAATTGCCTATATCATCGGACCCGGACTAGCAATATTGGTCCTTTCATTCTTGCCAATCAATTATGTATTTCTGGCCGCCGCCCTGATTATGCTCCTAGGCTTCTGGTTCGTGGCGAAAATGAAAGACACTAAATAGGCCTAGTAAAATTGACTTTATCACGATTATTGTCTAACATAGCCTCTAGCCGACCTAATCGGTCCAGGCGGGTATCGTATAATGGTTTTTATGTCAGCCTTCCAAGCTGAAGATAGGGGTTCGATTCCCCTTACCCGCTCTAAAATAAAAATAGTTCCGTCAGGAGCTATTTTTATTTTATGGTTGAGTTTAGGGGGAAATCAAACGGGCTAAAAACGAAACAATCTCGCCAGGGCTGTTTTTCTGAGATTTTACTGTTATAATACCAATATATGAAATATCTGCTATTTGTCCAAGATAACGGCCGGGGACATCTGTCTCAGACCGTTACCTTAAAAGAAAAGCTGGAAAAACGTGGCCACCAGGTGGCGGGCGTGGTAGTCGGATCGAAATTAGGTGCCCGACTGCCCAGGTTTTTTGAAGAACAATTTGCCGGTCTGATCTATCTGATTGAGAGCCCTTATTTTATAACTGACAAAAAAAACCGAGGGATAAAAATATTGGCTAGCGCTTGGCGGTCCCTCTTAAATATACCGCGATATCGCCAATCAATTAAAAAAATCGATCAGGTTATTAAAAAATTAAAACCCAATATTCTGGTTAACTGCTATGAACCGATAGCGGGTTTTTATTACCGTTTTCACCGTCCAAAACAACCGATGTTTTGCATCGCCCATCAATATTTTATCTCTCACCCGGCTTTCAAATTCCCAAGAATCAGCCAAATGGCACGAGGGGCTTTAAAAATATACAATTTTTTTACCGCACCGCGTTCCGCCACCCGAATTGCCCTCTCTTTTACCAAAGAATGTGATTGGCCGAATAAAAACATTGTCGTCTGCCCTCCTTTGATACGCTCAGCGGTAAAAAACAGCGCATTAAATGACCAGAATTTTATCTTAGCTTATATCCTTAACCCCGGATATGGCCGAGATATCGAAACCTGGTGCCAGAATAACCCGTCTTGCCGAGTCGAGGCTTTTCGCGAACAAAAGGAAGATGTGATCCAGGCGGCGCCTAACCTGATTTTCTACGGGTTGAGCGGTAGAAAATTTATCGATCGACTAGCCAACTGTTCCGCCTATGCCAGCACCGGCGGCTTTGAATCGATCTGCGAGGCCGCCTATCTGCAAAAAAAGGTCCTGATGGTACCGACAAAGGGCCAATTTGAACAAAGATGCAACGCAGCCGACGCCCAAAGAGCAAAAATAGCCCAGAGCGCCAGGACTTTTGACCTATCGCGATTAATTTTGCCACAAACAAAAACCCATTCCGCTGGCCAGTCGACCTTCAAAGAATGGGTTGATAGTTGCGAAGAAAAAATAATCGATGTCCTGGAGAAAAAAATTTTCTAATAAATTAATTTAATCAAATAAAGTCTCGGCGATCTGCCAATATTCAGGGTTGCCGTATTTTTTTTGCCAATACCACCATTCTACTCCCCAGATATAGGTCCGTGAAAAGTTAAGATTGATAGAATACTGCAAATTAGCCCGGAACTGCTGTAAACTCATCGTCTTCTTGATCTCGTCGGAAGTCAGATAAATCATTTTCCCTTCCGGCACCCAAGGCTCAGCCTGAAGCTCTAGAACCATCAGTCGCTCTGGCATCAAGTTAGAGAACTTCGCTTTCAGGCGATAAAATGAATAAGGGAACGGATATTTTGTGACTCCGAACCAGCGATTATAAACGACCCGATATAGGGTACTACCGAAGATATCGCCGATTTTAGCTTCTTTCTTCCAAAGACCTAATTCACCAGACCCGGTAATAATGACGGGGCGAGAATCCAAAGAACGGACGAGTTCGAACTCTTTCTTCAAAAAATCGGCATCAAGCGGCGGACAGACGCCGAACGCCCCCAAGAATGGTTCATTTTCTACCTGCCAATATTCGACGCTGGAATTACCCCGGTATCTTTCGACAATTGTCTGCAACATCTTTAAGGTATCGGCCTTGACCTCGGCCTCGGTTTGACTATTCAGCCAAGCCGGACTATGGCATTCCGGCCAGCGAGGTACGCGGCGGCCGATACTAATGATAAACTTGGCATCCTTGTCCGCTCCGGCATTGATAAGATAATCATAATTAGCAAAATCGAAAACACCCGGTTCTTTTTCAATCTCATCCCAATAAATCGGCAGGCGGATCAATTTTACATTCAGCTCATCGAGGATGGCGCGATAAGTTTCCTTCCAACCCAACCCTAACTCCTCGCAGTACTTCGTCGAAAAGGTAACACCAAAAAAACCAGTCCGATGTTTCAAATCGATTTTAGCAGGATAGTAGCTAGCCACCTTAAAAATATAAAAAACAATAATTATGAAAAGAAGGAGAAGGGCGTTAATGAGACGGTGGTGACGGCGATGTTTTTCTTTATGATCCAATCTCGTTTCGGAAGCAGCTGGTTCAGTTAATAATTTTTTATTTATTTTACCAACCATAATTTTGCAAGATGATTTTTAAAAGGTGATGAAGCAGAGACCGGCGGCAACGAATAAAACCGCGACTCCTTTTTGCAAGATAATACGCCAAGAAAAATTTTCTTTCAATAATTTCGGCGCCATTAAAGCTAGGATAGCGCTAATAATCAATAAAAATGCATATTGGACGCCCTGCAAGGCATTAACAAGGACCACGGAACCTAAGAATATCGCGTAATTTTGTAAAATGAAGCCAGTCGCTCCGATAATCTGATTACCGACTACCAAGAGTTTGCTACGGTTAGAATTGGAGTGCCCGAATACCGCAGCAATCGCGCGACGATCGCTCTTCCGGATTAGGAATAATAAGACGAACAGAGCCGCTCCTAACCGATTCCAAATAAAAGCACTGGCAAATGACTGGTCGCTATAGCCGTATTTAGTAGCGATAAAGTATAAAGAATAGGCGAGAGCCGATAGGGCGGCGATTACCAAGCCGCCGGTCTTGGCTTCCGGCGTGATTCGGAGCTTACGCATAACACGAGCCAAGAAGCTACGTTCCACTGGTAGGAAGGCAATGAGAAAAACTCCCAGTAACAAACAGGCGATACCCGCCCATTGGTGCAAAGAAAAATGTTCTTTAAAAAACAGAACAGAAAATATCAGGGAAAATACCGGCGTCGTTCCGCCGATAAATACCAGAACGCGCGAGGCTTCGCCCCGGCGAAGCGATTCATACAAAAGCCAAAGGGCAATAGCGAAAATAGCGCCGGCTAACAAGTTAAAAAGCAAAAGCGGCCAACCGGGCCATTCCAGGAGCCAGGGAGCCGCAAGAAATATCACCGCGCCCATTAGGCAAGCCACGAAAGCATAAGCCTTACTGCTCTTCAAGACATTATCGACCAGGAACTTATCTAACAAATTGGCGACGGCTAATAACAAATAGGCAGAAATCGCGACGATGATCCATGACATAAATCAAAAATTATTTTTCGGTAACTATTTTCTCAATATGATAAGCACCCATTTTTTCGGCATTGATGAATCCATCGGCGGCGGCGCGCGCTAAACGTCCCGACCCAACCAAATCGGGCAACCATTCGTCAACGCTGGCCGGATCCAGACTATCGATTCCGGCCCCCATCGCTAGTAACCATTCCCGATTAAAATCTTCCTGGCTGCCGACCGGCTCGGACATAATGATCGGCAAACCTAAGGCACAATAAAAAGATAATTCAGACGGTTTTGTCCAAAGGATATCGGTCTGGCGCAGGCATTCATTAAATTTCTTAAAATAATCCAGCTTATCGGGAGCAAAGATTATCCTGACCCCTTGGCCGGCGGCAAACCCATTAGCGTCGAGCGCGGATCGGAAATAATCGTTCACTTCGTTCCGGCTGCCGGCCACCAAATTCAAATTAATTTTTCCGCTCCTGATCAATCCGGATAGTTTTTCCAGGATCAGGACGCCGATTTCTTTCTGAGCCCCCGCTCCGCCGACGGCAAAAGTCACGGTAACTGGCTGTTTCTTGGGGGCAGAAAAATCGGCGGCGATTTCTTCCCACAGAGCCTGATAATCAGCCCGGTATTTCTTATCGGGATCCAAAGCGCTAATACGTCGAACAAGATCCTGAGCGGCAATTTCTTTCTCCTGACCTCCGATATTTTCTTTAGGCAGAGGAAATCCGGTCACAAAAATATTTTCGGATTTTACTCCATACATCAGAAAACGCTCACGCACCTTTTCGCTCGGGACGAGGAATTTGGTCCGGCTATTCTTAGGATCAATCGGCGCCCAAGCGCGCGAAGCATCCGTATCGCAGATGATGCAATAAATATCTCCTTGATAATCATGATATTCTGCGATATAGGCGGCGACAAAAAAAGTCGTGACAAAAGGCAAACCGCTCGGGTTAAGCTTTTCAATCAAATCCCGGCCTAATCCTTTTTTGATAAAACTAAGGAAATATTTCTGCTGCGTCGTGGGACGTGACAGGTCGCGATAAGGATAAAAGGGCTGAATTTTCTGAAAAGCATCCATAACCGCAAAAACCGCCTCGCCCAGAAGTGGGATCTTTTTCAAACGAGAAATACGCTCGTAAGAGCGCAGGCTTTTAACCCAATAATCCTTTTCCCAGGCAGGGATTCCCGGATAATCATTAATCGTGATAATGTCTCCGCCACTTATATCAAGCAAGGGGTAAGCGGCACGCTGGTGGCCATAGCCCATATCAGCGGCAATCAAATTAATTAGTTGTTTATTAGCCATATAGATCACCTGAAATTATATTTCATCCATTAATATTATAACAAAATCGCACCGCTTCAGCTACTAACTCATGGGGCTAGCTACTATTTCGACTGGCTGTCGGTCTGAAGATACTGATAAGCGCTTAACGCCGCGACCGTGGCTTGCCCCATTGCGACGGTAATTTGCTTAAATTCGGCATCAGTGACGTCACCAGCGGCAAAAAGCCCCGGCGTCTTCGTTTCTCCTCGGTGATTAACGATAATCTGTCGAAAATCATTAAGCTCAACCAGGTCGGCTACTAAATCGGTGCTGGCAATTCGGCCAACTTCGATAAAAACCCCATTTAAGACGATTTCCCTTTCGGTCTTAGAAGCGTTATCAACAATTACTACCCCTTCAACTTTTTGCGAACCCTTAATCTGTTTGACCTCCGAATCAGGAATAATTTCAATATTGCTCTGACTTTTTACTTTATTAACTAAAGCGTCAAAAGCTTTTAAAGTCGCGCCTCGATGGATTAAGTAGACCTGACGGGCAATCTTGGACATAACTTCGGCCGCATCAACCGCCGAATTTCCCCCGCCGACAACCGCGACAACCTTATCTTTATAAAAAGGACCGTCACAATTCGCGCAGAAAGAAACTCCGCGACCGTTTAACTCCGCTTCGCCCGGGATAGCCAAACGGCGAGGCGATAGCCCCATGGCAATAATGACTGTTCGTGATTCAAAGGTATCCTGGCCGGCTTTCAAGAAAAAATTGCCGGCCGACGTCTTTTTTATTTCTTTTACTTCTTCTTGAAGAAAGTCCACTCCAGCCTTAGACGCCTGACTTTTAATACGTTCAATAAGCTCAAAACTTTTTATACTCTCGAATCCTGGATAGTTCTCAATCTCATTAGCCCAAATCAGCTGTCCGCCCGGTTCACGGCCGATAATTAAAGTCTTCATTTCCCGGCGCACAGCGTAAATTCCCGCCGTCATTCCGGCTGGACCGGAACCTATAATAATAACATCGTAAATCATATTTTTTAGAAAAATTATTAATTGTTACTTTAATTATAATTTTTTTTATCCTTTAACGCAAATAAGAAATTAGGAGAAAATTTTAAGAAAAATTCATAAATATTTTATCTAAAATTTATTAAAAATTAAGATAATTGAATAGGTTCATAACAGCTTTTCCACAATCAGTCTAAATATGTTATTTCTTTAATATTAGCTAAAATGTAAAAAGAAAGTCCACATTATTGTAGACTTATCTCTGGGCCTGTGTAAATGATTTAGTGTTTACATTCTTAGAATTAAATCTTTCACTATCGGCAGTTCTAGGGTCCCGGTATTGCCGCTAAAGTGCTGCGCCCCATTTTCAATAATTATATCAGAACCGAATTCTGTGATAAATTCTCTTTGGTTATCCATCGGGACAAACGGGTCATCATCAGAAAAAATAGCGACACTTTTATTCAGATGTCGTCTTGCTTTTCTAAAATCAAGCGGCGTCTCTAACCATTCTTTCACAACATTCTTTTCTAAATCATTATTACCGATGTTAGTTAGACGGCTAAAAAATCCGGCAACAAAAACAGCTCCGCCGATCACCGCGTCGGTTCTATCCTGTTCTAGATATCTGGCAATCGCCTGACAGCCGAGACTATGGCCGACGAAATAAGTGCTACTATCGAGTTTCCCTACTGCTTTAGAGATCTCGGCAACCCAAGGGGCTATCCTCGGCTCCGCAGAATTAGGCATTTGGGGAATATAAACGGTGAAATCATTAGCTTCCAATTCCCTCTTCAGCCATGGAAACCAGCCCTCTTCCGGACATCCATCCCAGCCATGGATTATAAAGACTCTTTTTAACATAAAGCATGAATAAATATTGGTAACTTTATTAACGGCTCTATTATATCATATAAATCAGCAGTGGACTAAAAATCTGGTATTCATGTAAATTTGAGGGCTATTTTGAATTACAAACCAGGCCAAAAAAGACTCCCTAGAAAATTACTTCTAATCCAACAAAAAACTAGCTTATGCTAGTTTATGGTGGACCATAAGGGACTTGAACCCTTGACCTCTTCCATGCCATGGAAGCGCTCTAGCCAACTGAGCTAATGGCCCTTTAATTGTATAGGTCTGACGCATCCAAGTCATGGAAGTGCTCTAGCCTCCGCCAGCTGGCGAATGAGCTAATAGCCCTTTATGTTTTAACAGTAAATGTTCCTCGAGGAACAATTCGTAGGTAACGTCGTTAGTAGTATAATCAAACAATGAAACAATGGGCAGATTGTTCCTTAAGGAACAATTTTCTACAAATTCGCAAAACTACCCTAAAATTATAGCTAATTTAGAAGTAAAGTCAAGAGGGAAATAAAACATCTTGTTTTAAATATGTCAATATGTTGACATATAAATAATTATGTGTCATATCTAGGCGTCCTCGCCAGGAATTGAACCTGGATCTAGAACTTAGGAGATTCTCGTTCTATCCGTTGAACTACGAGGACAAAAAAGAAAACAAAAAAACTGTCCTTATTTTACAATAATAATATATTTTTTACAACCGAAACCGGATTATTTTTCTTTGACAATTAGCGGATATTAACCTAGAATGAAAGCATAATTACTCTCTTATTTCTTTTATTTAAGCATTAACCATATGTTCAACAAAGATAACAAGCTAGAGAAGTTTAAGGATGCGGAAACGATCATTGGCGCGTCTATTAAGGTCAAGGGCAATTTTCAGGGGCAGGGAAATATCATCATCGAAGGGGCCCTAGAAGGATCGCTAAAGACTGAAGCCGACCTCTTTATTGGCGAACAGGCCAAGGTGGTCGCCAATATCGAAGCGCACGACGCCATCATTAATGGCGAAATCCAAGGTAACGTCAAAGCTAAGAATTATTTGGCTATTGGTGGAACGGCTAAGATATTCGGCGATGTCCAGTATGGAGAAATCTCTATCGACAAGGGCGCGCTCGTCAACGGACAATTGCTAGTCTTGGCACCGGAAGGGAAGCGAGGAGAGAAGAATCGATTATCGGAGAAAGGGGCGGAAGCGGAAAAATAATCCATCGCCCGGATTGATCCAACCCTATGCATGTCTATATCTACGATGAGTATTTGAATAAGAGCAAATATAATAAAGCGATTAACCGAGTAGAAATTCGATTAACCGATTTAGGCTTGAATGGAAAGATAATCCGCTTAGGCGGAATTAAGAATATCAAGGGGACTATTCAAAATGAAGTGCGCTTAGGCGCCAAGACGATTATCGCCGTCGGCAACAATCAGACCGTCAATAAAATTATTGGAGCCATTATCGATACGGAAATATATAGCGATTTCCAGAAAAAAACCCTATTAGGCATCATCCCAATCGGAGATGATAATTCAATTGCCGCCTCTTTTGGTATCAAAGATGAGGAAGAGGCCTGCAACATTCTATTAGCGCGTCGGGTGGAAAAAATTGATCTGGGCTTGGTCGGACGGCACTATTTCCTTAATCAAGCAACAATCGCGAGTGCGGGCACGACGATCGACATTGACGACTACTCTTTGGAAATCGCCGAGAAAGGAGAAGTGCAGATCATTAATCTCTTAAGCGATCCCAAAGAAAAGATCAGCTCTAATCCCCACGATGGGCAGTTAGAGCTATTAGTCAGAACTAGAAAAAAAGATCAAACTTTCTTGAGAATTAAAAAGATAAAAATAAACAATCCGCAAGAAAAGCTGATCATTGACGGGATAGTGGAGGTTGATACTCCGGCGGAAATTGATATCATGCAAAATAAGGTCAACGTCATTGTCGGAAAAGATCGACTGTTCGAGTAATAAAAAAGGCCGACTTAAACGGGTAGGCAAGAAAATTTCTTCTAGGCACTTTCGAGCACGAAGCCGGAAAAACCCTAGCAAGAAAATCCCCATGCTTGTCGTGCCTGACCCGTTTAAAGCGGTCTTTTTCTTAAGCTAAAATGTCTTATTAAACAACCAATAAATATAGCATATAAAATAACCTCTGTCAATACTGTTATCCACAACTTAAGCACAACAAAAAAGACCGGATAATCCGGTCATTTTTTATACTAATATAAGCGATAAATTACCAAAATTAACTAGACTTTAATAACAACCGGCAAAACCATCGGTCGACGTTTAGTGGCATTAAATAAGAATTGTCCGACATCATTTCTAATCTTATTCTTAATGTAATCATCATCGGCCGGAGTCATCGGATTCTTGTCTTTAACGATCTTTTTGACGCGCATACGGGTCTTTTCAATCAGATCACGATTCTCTTTCATATAAATGAAGCCGCGAGAAATGATATCCGGATTACCGATAATCGAACCGGTCTTAGAATCGATCGTGGCAATAATCACGATCATGCCGTCATCGGCCATCATGCGGCGATCGCGCAAAACGATCTCGGAAACGTCGCCGACTCCCAGGCCGTCCACCATCACATACTCCGACGGGATTTTCTCCTTAGTCAATGATCCAACCACCCGGCCTGATACTGATTTATTAAAGGCAACAACCTGGCCATTATCAGCGACAAAGATTTTTTCTTTCGGTATGCCGACAGCTTCCGCTAATTCAGCATGGGCACGCAACATATAATGATTGGCCTCTATCGGCATCATATACTCCGGCTTAATCAGGCGCATCATCAGTTTCAAGTCTTCCTGCTTGGCATGCCCGCCCGCATGGATGTCTAACATTTTATAATGAATGATATGAGCACCTTGGCGTACCACTTGATCCATTAAATTTTGAATGGAGCGCTCGTTGCCGGGGACGACCGAGGAAGAGAAGAGCACGGTATCACCCTGTTTCAAAGACACAACCCGGTGTTCACTATTCACAACCCGGTTCAAGAAGGCATTGCTCTCTCCTTGAGCACCGGTACCAATGATTAGCACCTTGTTGTCTGGCAGCTTATTCAAATCTTTGTCCTCAACAATTATCCTGGGGTTGAATTTCAGATAGCCGATTTGATGAGCGACTTCGACGTTACTGTTGATGCTGCGCCCTTGCAAGGAAACGCGACGACCAAAACGTTGAGCTAAGTCAAATATTTTCTGGATACGAGCTAACTGGGAAGCGAAGGTACCAATAATAATCCGGCCTTCGATCTTGTCGAAAAGCTTGCCCATCTCGTCGCCGATAGCTGATTCTGAAATCTGATACCCGGGGTGAGTGGCATCAGTCGAGTCAGACATTAACATCAATACCCCTTGACTACCGATATAAGCGATACGTTGCAAATCAGCCGGCTTATCATTGACTGGGGAAAAATCAATTTTAAAATCACCGGTATGGATAATAGTACCGAGATTAGTCCGGATAATAACCGCGAAACAATCAGGAATTGAGTGATTGACGCGCATAAATTCGACGTTAAATGACGAGCCAAACTTTATTCGGCTAGTTTCGTCGATTTCCTTAATCTTAAGAACAGGAGCATTCTTATACTCCTGGTGACGCTTCCGCACCAAGCCGGCCGTCATCTTGCCCATGAACATCGGGGGGTTGCCGATTTCCCCCATAATATGGGGGATGCCGCCGATATGGTCATAATGGCCATGAGTAATGATTACTCCTTTAATCCAATCCTTTTTATCCTGAAGGTAGGTGACATTAGGAATAATATAATCGATACCGGGCATATCCTCTTCAGGAAACTGTAAGCCCATATCGATAATAATAATTTCCTTATTATATTCGATGACGGTCATATTGCGGCCGACTTCTTCTAGGCCTCCGACTACCATAACCCGGAGCGGATTAGAAGCCGGCCCAAATTCTTTTTTCTCGGGCTTTTGATTACTAAAAATTGGTCGGCGCCCGTTGGCCGAAAAATTTCTCCGAGGCAAAACCGTCGGATTGGTCTGTTTAACAAACATGTGTTTAGTATTAAGTTTTATGAGTTATAAAAACGCGGTTAGATTACCACGTAAATTTCTTGTGGGTTTTCAGATACCAATTACTGACACCGCTAAAGCGGTCGGCCGGATCAATAATCATGGTACCGGAGAAACCGCCCAGCTCCTTGCTTTGGACGTAGGTATAGGTCGGGGAATATAAGAATATGGCGGGCAAGTCCGCTACGATGATTTCTTGTAATTTCTGATATTTGGCGAGACGATCGGCCGTCGAGACAGCCGTTCGAGCTTCTAGGAGCAATCGGTCGGCTTCCGGATTGTTATACCCAGCCAAATTCAATCCTTTACTGCCGATCTGGCTCGAATGCCAAAAAGCATAGATATCGGGATCACCACCAACCGATTCGCCATACAGAATGACCTCAAAATCTCGATCTTTAATGATGTTAGCGGCTTGCTCACCCGAAACTTTTTTTAGAGTAACGGTAACCCCGGCTTGTTCCCAATAAGCCTTGATTTTTTCCGCCACCGCCGCATTACTACCAGTATCGACGACCGTCAGGGTCAGGCTGATCGCTTTAGCTTTTGTAGTACTAGCCGTGACCTCCGGACTAAAAGTAACCGGCGTAATCTGATTATTATAGAACGGGCTATTTTTTAGAATCGGTCCGTCGGCTATCGGATAAATGCCACTGAAGACATCTTTAATGATCTGATTCCTATCCAGAGCGGCCCCCAAAGCTTGCCGAGCATCTTTATCGGCTAAGCGCTTATTCTTTTCTTGATTGAAAAACAAGGCAACGATTTGTGGCTGAATTAATTCATGAAAATAAAGGGAATTTTGCGCCAACAGCTCCTTATGAGAACTAATCGGCAAATAGCTCAATCCGAGAATCTGCCGGTCATTCATCGATTTGATAGCTTCTTGACGATCGGCAAAAAAGATAAAATTTATACCTTTCAAATACGGTTTAGGACCATAATATTTCTCATTAACAACTAGGCGATATTCTTTTAGGTCGCCGTCTTTATTCCTTAAGAAATTCTGTAACTTATACGGACCGGAGCCGACCGGCTTCAGATTAAGGTCGGACACGGTAGCGGCACTAGGACTGATACCGGACCAGATATTTTTAGGCAGAATACCAAACGTTAGTAGTTCCAAGAACGGGGCATATGGCTCGCTTAAAGTAAATTTTATTGTGTAATCATCGATCTTTTCCGCTTGGACATTAGCCAGGGCGGGACGGAGCGGAGAGCGATATTCCGGATCTCTTATCAGGTTGAAGGTGAACAGGACGTCTTCGGCGGTAAGTTTTTCACCATTATGCCACTGAGCATCGTCATGAATATAGATAGTATATTGCTTAGCGTCGGGGCTGATGTCTATCTTGGTCGCTAAGTCATTAACCAATCGTCCGTCAGCATCATATTTCAATAAACGAGAAAATATCAGATAACTCAGATCGCTATCAATGTCGCGATTAACCGCATATAGGGGATTAATAGTCTTAGGATAGCCCACTATTCCTTCGATATAAGTGCCGCCAGCTACCGGCAAATACTGCAGATGGCTTTTGACAAAGACGGTTAACAGATAAACGGCGTTAATAAGGATGACTAAGACACAAATCTTGACCAACAAAAATTCGCGGGGGTTAAGAAATTTACGCAGATATTTCACCTGATTGGCATTGGGAACTTTGCGGGGAGCCAGATTATAGACCAGCTTCTTATCAACATCCGCCTGACTGACCGGCCGGGGCGATAAAAAACGAAAAATCGGCCAGGATGTTTTCACTCGCCGAAAAAAAGATGTAATTTTTATTTTAAGTGAGTCCACAATCAAACTATACAATGAAAGCGGCTAATGATAAAAGGATAAAGATTACGGCTAAAACTATAGTCGCAACAAATAATTTTTTTTCTAAACCGCGCTTGGTCAGATAAACTCCGCCACCGGTACCGCCGAAAGCGCTTCCCAGGCCGGTCCCGCGATTTTGCAATAAGATCGCCAGCATGAGCAGGATAGCAATAACGACTTGGACGATTTTGAGCCAGAACATCATATTATTTTGACAATTTAGCGATTAAAGCCGCGAGCGTTTCTTTATTATTAACCGCTAAGTCGGCCAGGATCTTGCGATCAACGTCAACATTATTAGCCTTGAGCAGACCGATAAAGCGAGAATATGATAAGCCGTGTTCGCGGACAAAAGCATTAATCTTGACTTGCCATAAACCGCGCATAGTCCGTTTTTTCTTGCGGCGATCGACATAAGAATGAGCACCGGCTTTAGTGCGAGCGGTCTTAGCTAGTTTAATCAGTTTCTTGCGGCCCCATTTATAACCTTTAACGGCCTTCAATAATTTCCGTCTCTTCTTAACATGAGTCATCCCGCGTTTTACTCTAGGCATATAAGCAATGGCTAAAATTTCTAATGATTAGTAGTTTAATTATAAGGAGTTAACATTTTGATAGTCTTCTCTAAGGTTTTTGTGGTCGTGATATCCAAACGCTTCTTCCGGGTGGTATTTCCGGACTCTCGAGAATTAAAATGATCTTGCCCGGCTTTACGCTGTTTTAGCTTCTTGGCGGCCGTCTTATGAAAACGCTTAACAGTCGCTTGATGAGTTTTTATTTTTGGCATATTCTTTGTTATTTAGCTGCCAGCGGCGCTTCCTCCCGGCTATTAGCAGCTTTCCAGATTAAAAAAACAGGCAATTACCTGCCATTTCACCTTATTACTTTTTATTGATTAATATAATAGTAAATCTTCCGCCCTGATTTGTCAATGGTTGCTCAATCTCAACCTCTAACTCCGGTTTGGACTTAAGACGAGCAACAAAATTATTGATAATTTCCACGGCTTTTTGAGGATATTGACGCTCCCGCCCTCGTAGGAATAACTCAACTTTCAGCTTATTTTCTTTATCCAAAAATTTCCCAGCCTGAATCGCCCTAGTCTCCAAATCATGTTCGCTAATCTTAAATGAAAGACGAATGTTCTTGGTTTCTACTTTCTTCTGCTGCATTTTCTGCTTATGGGCCTGTTTTTCACGTTCATACTTAAGCTGTCCGAGGTTGACAATTTTAACAACAGGTGGTGTTGCCTTCGGATTAACCATTACTAAGTCCAGATCGGCCTCCTTGGCCTTTTCCACTGCCTCCACAGTCGACATTTTACCGATCGCTTCGTTATTTTCGTCAATTAAAAAAACCTCCGGCACGCGGATTTGGGTATTAGCCATGAAAGTCGGCTCTTCCTTTCTTTCAATCCGATGGAATTTGATGCGCATGATTTTATAATTCAGTTTAACTTATCTCTAATATATTTATATCTTAAAACCGGCTAAAAGTCAACAAAAATTAAGTCGGCCAGCCAGCTCTTGACAGCTCTTTTTTATTAGTATAAAATATGGTTATTAAAAATAAAACAGAATATATTAAGAAAAAACAAGATAAGCGTTTATCTCTGTTTTTTTCTGTCTATTTCGAACGTTAAAAATTTAATATCAGCACAATCATGGTGATGGTTAAATTTTGGTGCTAATCGGCATCAATTCGTAGAATAAAATTTTGTCCGTTTCTAAAACGGAATCTTATATCAATGAAAGCTTTAGCTTTCATCGAGTCAATCAAATTTTTAGAGAGTTTGA
>Ga0172381_10002823_pt1 | contig 18779 bp, 20 predicted proteins | sample Leawel6488metaG_FD_119754 | JGI IMG/M metagenome (GOLD analysis project Ga0172381, IMG submission 119754) | Leachate microbial communities from a municipal landfill in Southern Ontario, Canada - Leachate well 64-88 metaG | ecosystem: Engineered > Solid waste > Landfill > Unclassified | place...
AATTCTTCCTCTTTAGCTCTGGCTACTTCATTTCTCCTCTGGGCTTGAATGCTATCTCTTTTTGCATTTTCCATAGAAATAAGAGCTTTTGCATATTTTTCTATCCTTTCATCACTTGTAGTTCCCCACTTTTTTAAAAAAGCGGCATATATAACAACATCTCTATTAGCCGTATTAAGTATTTCTTCGTCACCTCTTATCATTTCATTTCTTACCTGTGTTTCAAATGCAGACTGGGATGTTAAATTTCTTTTAGCGTTATCCACTCTTTTCTCAATATCAAGATACTTAGAAGCTTTTTTTCGTAATTCATCTTCGTTCCTATAGTTAGTTAGAAAAGTCTTAAACTCAGCTTGAGTTATTTTATATTTACCATTAAAAATATCTTCTTCGGCTTTTATTTCCTTTTCATTATAATTTATAATTACTGCCAATTTTTCTTCCTCTAAAGATTTGATTAAATCCACTTGCCTAAGTGCTTCCGTCCTATCTTTTTTTGCACGCGCTACATCTCTGGCTATTTGCGCTTTGGCTATTTTTGTTTCGATTTCAGAGATAATAAGCTCCATTCCTTCCCTTCTTTCAAAGAGATCATCAATAGCAGCGGCATATTCCGCCCCAGCTTTAGCCCCGTCTTTCATCGCTTTTATAATGCCAGCTAATCCTTCACCTGTACCTATGGCTTGGAATAGACCTTCAAAAGCTCCTTTCAGAGTGCCTAACGAAATAGCCCAAGCATCGCCAGCCGCCTGACTATTTGATATTATTCCATCAAAAGCTTTCATCGCTATTTGCGCGCCTCCTAATCCTATTCCAAATTTTCCTAAGATGCCAGTCACTCCACTCAACCCTTTTTTATAGTTCCCTACCTCTCTATTATGAATACCTAACGAAGCATCAACATCTTTTAGTTTTTTATCTAATGCTTGTTGTTCTATCCTAAATGCTTTTGCCTGCTTTGAGTTTATCCCATATTGAATAGCTGCATCTTTGGCTTTTTGAGTAAGTTCGCGTAGTTTATTAGATTCTCTTTGATAAGCTCCAACAGCATCATTACTTGTCTTGTTTACTTTGTCTTTAGCTGTTTTTAAAGACAACTCAGCTTTCTCCGCGTTGGCCGTAGCCTTCCTTTTATTTTCTAATGCGACAGCTTCTGTTTGGGCGGCTTTTATTGCCGCTTGTTGTGTTTTAAGGACTTGTTGTTTAAGGACTTCTTGCTCTTTTGCTATTTTTATTGCTTTTTCTTGCTCAGATGATAACTGTTTTTGAGCTTGTTGTATGTCTTGTTGGGTTTTTACAAAATCCTTAAACTCCTTACTACTTAGCGAAGCTTTTAATGAATTTATATATGTTATTTGTGTTTTTTGTTTTGTAATACTACCTTCAAGAATAGCAGATAATGCTTGAAAAGAATTAGAAAGGCTATTTACAGCATTACTAACATCTTGTATTATTTTACTTTCATTTGCCATGACTGACTTTTTTTTGTTTTGATTTTTCTATAAATGTGTTCATCTGATTTTTTAAAGACAAATAACGCAACATAGTTATTTTTTTTAAGTCTATAAAATCTTTTTTATGGAACTTTTCCAAGTCAGATAATAAATCCTCTACATCATAATTATTGCCACCTACACATTTAGTTAAAACTTTTAATTCTGCTTCATCAGAGGCTATTCCTATTAACTTATTCTCATTTCTCTTTAATACATTCTGCAATTCATCAATAAAAGACTTGCTATTATCTATTATATACCCACTTTTTGTAAGTTCTTTGATAAAGTCTTCATCTTTGCCAGCTATCATCATATACTTACAGATGTTTATTATATAATTAAAATCAAATCTTTTAGCTTCTATTTTTTTCATTAATATGAATATATTCTCATTTCTTTTTGTGGAGTTTATTTCGTATTGAGTACATTGCAAGTCTAAGCCATTACCTCCCGAGATTAGTTTATTCTTTTGATTTATAAACATAGGCGGCATATTTTCATAATCTATATTTTTAACCAAAAAACGTACATCTCTCGTTCTCTGCCATTCAATACAGTTATATGCTGGAATAAAACTAATATTTTTCCAACATGGGTTAAAATACGTGCTTAGTTTCTTAATAAATAGTTTCATATTTTTTGTAATTTAGTGTTAATCCAATCAATTATTTCCGGTATTATTTGCCCTTCATATATATCCTTACGTTGGTCATCTAATAAACCAAACAGATCACCACCCCAATCCTTTGCCAATGCTTCTAATTTTTTCGTCTTACTATCCTTGCTCCCGAACTCTATATTTTTATTATTTTTTTTAGCGAAAACACCGCTCAAAAAATCGCCTTCTAATTTAAAATCAAATACTCCCAACGGTGCAATGCTACCTATCGCCTTCTTGAACTGAGCATATTCAGGATTTTTGTAACGCCCTAATAATTGACCCTCAGCATTAAGTCCTTGTTCTATTCTTGACACGTTGGCATCGGCCATAGTTGCAAGGTTATTATCAATGGCTTCATCCTTTGCTTTTTCTAACCCCTTGACTATTTCGTCTGTTATTTTTTTTAAATTTTCAAACATATTTTTTTATAAAAAAGGCGTTGCTATTACACAACGCCCCAAAAAACAAAACAACAAGAAACTATTTGTCTATTCAAAGATAGTGATTTTTTGCAAAACGCAAATCGCTTATTTCTTTTTATTTGTCTTTTTAGTTTCATTTTCAGAGGCTTCAACTTCTTTTAATCCTGAGTCTTTTGCTTTAATTATCTTTTCCCACGTATTCTCTAATGCCCTATCTCTTTTAATGCCTTTCATCGTATTAAAAGGATATTGATATTGGTAAAAACATTTAAAGTTTTGATAATCAGTAAAGTTGAAGGCTTTAACGTTAAAACATATTCCGTAACATTCAATTTTCATAACATTAATGTTTTAAAGGGGCGGTGAAGCCCCTATTAATTAAGCAACTGGAACTGTAAATGATATAGCCTCTACACATTCATAACCTTTTGTAACCATAGTTGCAGGGGGGTAAAAGTCAATAGTGTAAGTAGCTTCAGGTGTTAACGTACATGCAGCAGTAGTAGTGCCATCTCCTGCCGTAGTAACGGATGTTAGTGTTACTTCGGCACCTAATGATGTTTTAATGACAACATCGCCATCTGTGGTGGGGTCAGCAGTTGGTGGTGCAGGGGTGAATATTTTCCCTGTTTTGTCCCCTAAGCACTTAAATACAACACCAGCGGCAGAGCTACTTATCACTTCTATATTTATATCCTTCAACCCCTCTAATGCTCCAACTTCAAAAGTCAACCCTGATACAACGGCTGGTGATCTTTCAAATTCTTCAGGATTTGCAAACACTAAACTAATACCAGTCCTTACGGCCTCGCCAGCACCATCATTGAGCTTTATTTTTTCCACAACAAATTCTTGTAATGGAACACTTTTAAAATTAGCCCCATCCTTAACCCCATGCAACCTATTTTGTTGATCTATAAGAACAATCCCGTATTTCCTTAAAGAATGGCTCTTTAAAGCCTCATGCTTATAACGGCTTGAATCCATCTCGAAATATAAGATAGTTTTTCCATTTTTTACAAATAATCGACCCAACGCAAGTTCTTGATAGATAGTTTCTTCACTATTATTTGTCATCTGTAATAATGGGAGCAAAGGATATATCCGCTCTCCTTTTTCGGCATGTATAGCTGTGATAAATGTAGCTTCCAACCGAATATCTGTTTCCGATTTTTCCCAATTAAGAGGGGTTAGGATAGCGTTTGAAAACGCACCCAAATCTTGGCATAGACCCCCAACCCCTGTATTCTTAACCGAAGATTCACAATTTACATAAAATCCCATATCGTATTATTTAAAGTAAATTTTAAATTTATTATCTGTTATTAAAGCTTTCCCTGTGCCTGTTACTGTAACTACGTGTCTAAAGTAACGATAGTTATTAGTATTAGCATTACTTACTTCAATTATTTTTGAAGGTCCGGAACCATTCCAAGTAACAGTATCGCTTATAGCAATCCAAGTATTTTTCCACTTACTTGCTAACATGTGTACTTTAAGTGCTGGTGTTCCGCTAATGCTGTCAAAAGAGATAGTTAAATCTTGCACCGAAGAGTATTTTTGCGGCACATCATACTCAATAGTATATGTAGTTTTATTATTTGATACCGTATCGGCGGCACTAAAACTTAAGTCTTTAAGCGTATTGCCTAAGTCTATTGATGTAGTTTTGTCTTGCGCTTCCGATAAAAAAGCAAAAAGGAATACTCCTAAAAGCACGATAATTATTTTTTTCATTTTTATTTCATTTAGATTTGACATTGATAACTATATTTAACATTCATAATAATAGCAAAGGTATAATAAGGCTGCATTGTGTATTGTTTTAAATTATCTACGTTTATATTACCATAAGCTTCAAGCCCCGTGTCTATTCTTGTAAGCTCAAACCAACTACTATACCTCCCTTTTAAGATAGATATAACATCATGGTGAGCTTCCTCAGTTGCTCTATGTGTTAATAATGGATAAATAGATTTAAGATTTATAGAACATATTAGTCTCACTTCGCGGATAGGCTCATTGGCTATGTTAACAACATTGTCTTCCGTATCAAAGAAAAATAAAGCGTTGACTTTGTCGTCAAAATATAGCTCTTTATACTCATTGTTAACCCCTGTGTAAAGTTCTGCTACTATCTTTCCGTTACGTAAATTCCGAGAACACATACCGTAAAATTCTTTACTATTAACGCTTTTCCAAAGTTCATTTTTAAAAGCATTAACGATTAAGTTTATTGGTCTATTTATCCCTATGTCGCTCATGATCTATCTATCATTGTAAATCCATGTACAAAATAACCATTCTGTAAGGCTTTTAGTTCTTGTGATAACCTAATAATGTCTTTTTTCAAAGAAGGTATTAGCCCTTCCATCTTACCATCTAATCCTTCAACTTGAGCTATCATTAAAGATAAATTTTCAGTAGCTATTCGCTCATCTCTATTTGACCGCCCACTTGCAATATATTTTTGTATTATGTTTATTGTATATTGTTTTTGTATAGCCACAGCGAAAAGTCTTTCATTGCGGATAACCAAGTCTGTATAATCATAATAAACAAAAATATCAGGATTTAACCCCCAGCAATTACTGGAAGCATTAACTTTTGTTAAGTCAAATAAAGTAGCTTCTTCGGTTAGTACCCCTATTGGGGTGAATCGTAAATGAGCAATAGAACTCATCCTATTAGCAAACTCATATTTACGTGCAAGAGGAACTACCGTCAACCCTTGCGTTAAATAACCGAAATAAAAATCACCTTGAAAAAATACATCTGAATAATCTATTTTCCAATTTAAAACAACTTCCTGTAGACTTGAACTTATTGTTATAAGTTCGCTCTGTTTAATAGGTGTTTTTTTAGCAGTATTAAATAAAGCAAGCCTTATTGTTCCTTCGCCCTCAAATTCTAATAAACAACGTATAATTTCAAAAGCCACATTTTTATCTAAGGATTTTTCAATTCTATAACCAACAAAACCATATGGCAATTGTTCTACTTCAATTTTGTTATTTGAAAATTGATATAACACCTGCCTATCAATGTATGCCGGTTGTGTAATAATGGCATCCATAACGTCGCTTATAGCTTCTTTTTGCAAAGAATCCAAATACGCGTTAAAAACTTCTTCATCACTATTTACCACATCCATTGTTTCGTACATCCAACGCAAGTTGACATACGGCGAATCCGTAAAATAACGGCCAGATCGTGATTCCTGATTTTCATCAGAAACATCAGGCAAAGTGGTGTCATTAGATGGTTTGATCCCAACTAATCCGAAGATATTATCTGTAACTTTTGTTTTGTTAAACATCGTTAATTATTATACAGATTCAACAAATGCGAATGCTTGCAACGGAGATGAATCCGTAACTGACAATGGCGCATGGTTAAATGATAAATAAGTGAAAAATTGAGTTTGCGTAACCACATCTTGCCGATCTCCGGCATTGCCTTGCTCATCAGAGCGTGCTTCGTATGTATGGTAAGCTAATGGCAGCCCTGTAACAGGATGAATAATAGCTCCATATTGATTAACAGATGATACAACGCCAACTCTATTTTGTTGAGGTATCCAATCTAATACACTAACAACACCCTCTGGCACGGCAATGAAATATCCTTTTGTATAACCTAAAGCAGATGCACTTGCTGTTAATTCTGGCGATAAAATAAACTCTTTGTTGTCGAACTGGAATGAAGCATTAGTCGCATTTTGCGCGCCTTGAGCGGCTAAAGCTCTCATCTTATTATAACCAATAGTGTCGCATAAGATAGTAATAAAACCAGACCATTTATTTAACATCATTGTAGAGCTAATTATCTGAGCGGCTCTAAACCCTGTCTTAAGAATGTTGGTAACGTCTTCCTGAATTTCAAATACGTCATTGTCTCCATTAAAATCACCTTCAACACCGTCAGCTACGTTAACGCCTGAACGATTTGCATGTGCAAATGTAGCAGCAGCGGCTTCAAGCCCTTCGGTAAAATTGATATTCATATTAAGCATTTCGGCAGCAATGATCTCATCTAATTCGTAAATTTTATCATTGCCTTGCTTTAAAGAATACTTTATCTTGTCATCGTAAGGTGTCCAAGAAGGTACTAATATAGAACTGTCTCCAATAGTTCCAGTATGATTATACACCTCACCCGAAGTCCCTAATGATCTTGAAGACCTATTAACCCATGCTATTTCGCCTGTAGCTCTTTTGGCTGCATTTTTTATTGTGTTGTGCGAAGGTATCATTATCTCTGTATTCCTACGGAAAAAATTAAATACCGCTGGAAGCCTAAATCTAAGTTCGCCAAGCTGGAACTGCGATGTTATCTTAGCTTGGTACTTGGTTAGTTTTGCTAATTCGTAATTTGCCATTTTTTTTAAAAGTTTAAGTTAATATTAATTGTTAATGACAAATATGTTATCTCTTACATCATATTTTCAAAGTTCCATTTTGCAACCTTTTGGTTTGTTCCTCTGAAAAAGCCAAAGACCCCTGAGATATATTATTTTGTTCCATCTCTTTAACGAATTTGTCGTAGTCGGTTTCTGTTTTTGTCCCGTAATCATCTTTACTCCCGCGCCCTGTTACAGCCTCTTTTTTTATTAAAGGGGTTATTAAAGATGCAATATAATCATCAGGTTTTATAGGAGATAACGTTTTTTCATTCTTGACAATCTTCCCTCTTTCGGTTAAAAACTCATTGCCCTCGTCGTCAAAATCAATGTCAACTCCGTATTTATTCCTTACTGCAATTAAGGCTATGTCCGGTTCTACGATTAATTCATGCTTAGAAATATAACGCAATAAACTATTATCTTTTTTTTGTTGAAGGTCTTTTTGCTGAATAGATGTTTTAAAACCAACATATTCATCTTCTAATTGTTTATAATTATTTTGAATCTTTTCTAAATCATTCTGTAATTCAGTAATTTTTTTAGATGGTTCAATATTGAGTTTAGTTTCAAATATCGGTTTAATCTTGGATATAAATTCCGATGCTGTTTTTTCAAAATCAACATTGCCTTTTACATTTAAAAAAACCTTTGGATTTTCTATATCAAAACCACCCTCTTTTTTTACTTGTTTACCAAATATTTCAACACCATCAATACGCCCTTTGACGTACTCATCGTTTGCTATATTTTTAGTAAGTTCGTCGAACTCATCTTTTTTATATATTACCAAATCATTATCATTGATTACTAATTCGCCTTTCTCAACTGCTTTTGAGATGATTTCTTTGTCCATTTCGAGGTTAACCCCCCCGATGTTTACCTTTATATTTTCCATGTTTATTATATTTGAGTTTCTTTTTTAGCTGTTTTTTTTTCAGGATTCAATTTGTTATTCCGAAGTTTCGTCGCTTCATCATTAACAATGTATAAATGACCAGAGGTAAGATAGGCTGCATTAAACTTCTCCACGTCAGCAAGGCTTATCTTAACGTTAGCCCTAATTTTTATTTTCAATTTTTCGTCGAAATTATCTCCATTCCGACCTAAGCGAAAATAATCCGCTACTACTATTTTATTCTTGTTCATTTTCAATAGGGTTTAAATTAACATTATTATTTATATTAACCATTATCTTACTATTATACCATTTGTCGCGTAATGCTTCTAATTGTTCTTTTGTTTTTAATTTATCTGTTTCTTTTAAACTTTCCCACCAGTCAGTAAATAACCCTTTTTTCTGGGCTTCTCCTATGCCGTATATTTCTTTAATCGTTTTTATGTCAAAATGTACATACGGCTCTAAGTCTTTTTTTAATAACTCTATATGCAAGCTTTGAGGATCATTTTTATATTTAGAAGTCAGATACTCAGTAAGCTTCCTATCTCTAATAGCTATCGGGTCGTTTTTCTCGTTAGATAATTGATATTCTTTGAGTAAAAACTCTGGAGGCTGAACTATATAGTCTCTTCCGTAAGCTATCTCACTCACTCTTTTCCCTTCTCTACTATAACCTAACCCGTTGGCGATCATCTCAGTAAAAGCCTGCTCATGTGACTGAACTACATCACTAATGCTATTGAGTTTAGCTATCATTGGTTGTGTATTCAAGATAACTGCCATTGCTGTTTGATCTTTTATTTCAGATTCGCGAGTTCCCCAAATGACTTCAAAAGCTTCATTTGTAAGCCTTTTTTCTTCTTTTATATATTGATCCCAAATAGCTAAATCTGGTGATATAAAACCAGCAAAATTACTTGGCAATTGAACAGGGTTATCAGAATTAAGGTCAATAGGAATAGTTATCTTACTAAGCACATCTGGCTTTAATATTATTCCAGTACCATTGCAAGCATCGCAACTATCTATTCCATTTTTCTTTGTTCCGTGACATTTAGGGCATATTATTTCGGGTAGATAAGGAATGCAAAAACCATTCAAAAACTTATGAGCGATTAAAATTGAACGATCTCGAAGTACTTCTTTGTATATCTCTATTATCGAATCAATAAAAGCCAATCTTATAAGCTCTCCCATTTGTGTTTTATCTGAAATAATGCGACACGGGCATGTGCCAAATAAATGTGCTATTCTTCTATCTGTTACCTCAGCAAATATCTCATTGTCTTGCCTAATAATATAATCGTATGTATCATCAACTATTCGCCAAATAAGTGTATTGTTTTCTCCTTTAGTTGGCTCAAATATTACAAAATTAACATTCAAGCCCCTTTCAGAATAATATCTAATACAATTGATAGATTTGTAAGTGGGATACATTTCGCCTTCATTATCCCGCTCTAACATCATCAACCCCGATGGGTCTATGTTATAAAGGTCTTTTGCCCAAAAACGATGAAGCCATTGTTCGAGTGAAAGCCCATCTCTTATATTGCTAATTATGTTTATAAATGTTTTTTTACGTTCTCCTTCTAAATAATATTTCTTAATACCTCCGTTGGCCGAAAAAACATTATCAATAGGATTTAATATTTTTGAGATTGAATCTTTTACTGAGCGCGAATATTTGGCTCGCGAGGCCGCCCTTTTTGAATCTTCTATGTGCTCTATCTGTGTTATTAAGTCGGTGTAGCCGTCCCCGTACATGATAGCAACGGTTTCTCTCTGGTAATCACGTGCCTTTACAACCCACTTCGGCACATTTTTTAGAGATTTTAATATATCAATTATTTCGTCAATTGAATTGAAAGTCATTTTTTTTCAAAATTATATAATAAAAAAAGAAAAAGCAAATGCAATTATTCAAACTTAATAGGCATAGTTCTATTAATAGGTTTATATAGCCTCCAGATGAAGTATCCTGCCGCTTCTGTTATATGATCAAAACCGCTACTTTTATCCGGCACCCCAGCATTGTTATAAGCTAATTTTTGTAACGCGCTTGTGTAATTAACACACTTGTAAGTATTTACATAATAATTTATTTCTCTATTTGCATTTAAAAACATCCTATTCATATTTGAAACCCTATCTTTGACATGAGGGTTGGTTTTCCCAACATGCACATAAAATCCTGCATCTCTTAATATTTTAACGTCTGTAGTAGAGCTTGATGTATGGCGGCTATCTCCACTGGCATCAGGATAAATATTTACGGTTGAATTAGGATAACGCTCTTTTATTATATCACATACTTCTTGTGTGTCATAAGCTCCAACGATCTCATCAATAGCAATAGGGTTGCTGTCCACAATGTGTACTACTGCATTCATATTCCCAACATTAAAATCAAGCCCTACGTGTATAGTTTCGCTATTTTTGTAACACCTATCTATGTGATTATTATCTTTTGAAAATCTATAATATACGGTTTCGGATGTTAAGTTCACGAATTGTCCATGAAGGTATGCCTCTAATTGTTTTTCGGTGTATTGTTCTCTTAGCCCCTGAATATATCCAACAGCAAGATTATCCTCATTATCTAAAGTGGATAGTCTAATAAGTTTTTTGTTATTATTAGCCCTTACCTCAAAAAAATCATACATATATGCAAATCCTTCGGGGGTCGATACAAAATCTATTTGATTTGGGCTATCTTTTTTATAAGAGTTTCGTGAGCTTATTCTACGCATTGCAGCCACGCGTTTATTCGCATGAACTAAATCCACCTCATCAACAATAGAATAGCCAACGGAATAACTGACAATAGAAACAGGATTATCCATCGACCTCATCCATACCTCTCCGTAAGGCGTTATTATCTTTGATTTTTTCTGGTTATATTGCCACTTTATATTAGCTTTTTCAAATAAGTTATTAAACTTAGGGATAAGCATATCATCAAATAACCGAAATGTAGGTAAGTAATAAGCTATTGGTACACCTGGAAATCTAATAAGATGGGTAAACGCTTTGATCGTAGCCGCTTGGCTTTTCCCGCTATTGCCAGTTATAAATATAGCTCCATTTTGGCGAACGATAAAAAAACCAGTTGAGACGACAAAACAGTATTGTTTATCATACTTTACTATCTCTTTTGTTGCATAGCGAAGCCCGCTATAATTGTGCATATATTGCCGCACGTTATACATCACACCACTTTTATATTCTCTTTTGTCCGTGCATAGTAGAGAAGCCGCCTTACCCGTTGTAGTTATTGCATACTGAATGAGATCTAAAGATTTTTTGTCTACTCCAGACACCTCTACGCTTCCACATTTATAAACTGAACCATCCCAATAGCGGCATTCATCTGCTACTACTGCTAATTGGGTTGCATTTGCACGAAAAAGAAAACTTAAATCTTTAGTTAATAACGGTGGCTTAAATGATAGTCTTAAATATCCGTCACCCGTATTATTGTTATATATCTTAGGTTCTATATTGCACTCGTTCAATAGCCTTAATATTCTATCCTTTTTGATCTGTTTTTTTAGGTTGAACCTTACAACTTTATTTCGGATATTTGAATCAGCACTTATGGCAACTTGGAGGCGTATCTCTGAATTAGTCAATTGTACACCTTCTAATTTTGGGGCTTTAAATGTTCTTGGAATCCTACATCTTAAATTAAGTTTACAAGCCAATTCGCTTCTATACTCTTTTATTTTCTCGGTAGTATATAACACCTTATGATTTGGAGTCACCTCCATTTTTATAGTGTTAGTACTAAATTTAATGAAGTCGCCACCTTTTTTATTTATATATTTTTCAGGAAATTCAAAATGAGTTTGAGATGTAATAGTATTAAATACTAATATCTTTTCTCCATTATAATTATCAATTGTTTTCCATCCATCGGGTGTTAAGTGTTCCGTATGAGCTGGTAAGCATTGATAGCCACCAACAATACCTGTATGTAGTTTTGTTGACAAAACAAATTCTTTTTGCCCTTCGTGAAGATTTGAAAGATTTAAAAACCCATTATCATCAATAAATATCATTATTCTTTAAATGTTATTCCTTTTATAGGAGCAAATGGTTTATCATCTGTTGTAGCATCAAATCTATCCTTCCATCTATAATTCGCCTTTAAATTAACTATTCCAACAGACTCTTTTATAAGACCTTTTTTAGTATTTGAAAAACAATTAGACTGAATGTTGGTATGTAATTGGCTATAAAGGCGTTCTAATGATGGAAATTTTTTTGCTAAGTGAGAGAATATTTCAATTGAAGTCCCAAGAGTTCTGGCTATTTCTCCTAAAAAATCAAAAGAATAACCTTTAATCTTACTTCCGTTAGATAAAGTAAATACCTCTTCTTTATTGCTTAGCTCTATTGCTTCATTAAACATCCTAACAGATTTTCTAAAAGTCCATTTTTCAGCATTTTTATTTCCATACGGAGCTCCTATCTTTCCCATCTATTATATTTTTTTTTATTCCTGTATCTGGATTAATTCAAGATCTCTTATAAAATCATCTACTATTACTTTGTGTAAAATACATACGGTTGTAATATCTGCCCATATGTCTTTAGTTGTTTTGTGCTTTTGCGCGTATGTATCAATATATTCTTTAACGGCGAGACTTGCGTTGGTATTTACGTCATCCTTCTTACAATAGTATCCTTTAATTAACAATACATAATTACCTGAGCTTGTTATCTCTTTTTTAAATAAAGGAATAGATATTCCAATTGAAGCAGCTTTTATCGCTTGTTGCTTATAGTTAAATACTACTGGCAACTTAGTTAAGAAGTTTACGAATATAGCTTTCTTGATTATATTCTTGCTTATTTTTGCCATGTTTTTTTTATTATTATTCAATGCAAATATAGTTAAAAAAATAATAAAAAACAAATATATTTGAAATTAATCATATTTAACATTACTATATATATAATTTAACTAATTTTAACTATCTTGTGTTGTATAAGAATGTATCTTTACGGAATAAAAAAACAATAAATCGCCAAAATGGAAAAAGAAATTCTTTATATTTATAACAGAACCCTTGCAATTGTACATAATAGTTTGGTGGCTTTCTTGGCGGTTTTTCACTTTACTCTTAGTCTTTTGTAGGGGTTTTTAAATTTATATTATATGGCCTATAGATTTACAAATACTGAGAAGTGGGCTGATAGCTGGTTTAGTAGCTTAACTCAGTTCGAGATGATTTTGTTTATATATTTATGTGATAATTGTGATATTGCAGGATTTATAGAGATAAATTTAAAACGTTGGGCTAACGACCTAAATAGCTCAATAGACGAAATACCAGGGGCTATCAAGGGGCTTCAAAGGGGCTTAGTTATATCGAACTCGAATGATTGTATATTTCTCAAAAATTTTATTAAACATCAAAAAAATTTTCCACTTAATGAAAAAAATAAGGCTCATTTAGGAATAATTAAGAGATTTAATTTGTATGCGGAAAAGTTTGATATTCAAGATATTAATTCATTTATTCAAGGGGCTTCAAAGGGGCTTCCAAGCCCCACAGGTATAGGTAAAGGTATAGGTAATAATATTTATAATAGTAAAATAATAAATAATAAAGAAATTAATAATAAAGAAAAATACTCTCAAATAGTTCCTAAAGACATAAGTGAATGTTTTGGCGAATTAATACAAGATGAACTATGGAAGGAAGGTATAATGATGACACAACGAGTAACATCATTTGAGTTCATAGACTACTTGACTAAATTTGAAGCATTATTAAAAAATGATGGAGAAAATGAGAAGTCAATTAATGATGCAAAAAAACATTTTAACCGGTGGCTTGGAATCCAATTAAAAAATAGGAATAATAATATCAACGGGCTAACTAAAGAGCAGATACTTGATATTAACAGTCGAAATTCAGCGAGAAATAGCATAGGGCTTTCACCGCTAACAGAGGATGATTATAAAAAGATAATATTGAAATGTAAATAATATATGCCATTTTTATATTAAAAGAAGCTCAAATTTAAGTTGGTTTATTATTTTGGTGCATAGTATTATCTTTTTAAAATTAACGGCTTAAATAAGCTAATTTTAAATAAGTGGTAATTAAATATTTTTTAGGGAGGGAAATTTTTTTAATCTTTTTTTTTGAATAAATAGTTTGTAATTAAAAAGTATTTACTATATTTGTACTGTGAATGTATCACAAACCAATGACCGAAGGGAAAAGAAGTCAAATAAAACTTACCACAATGAATACAAAGAATGTAACTTTAGAGCAACTTTCAGAAAGATTTAATCAAACTCTATGGGTTAAAGGTGATTTGAAAAGAATTTACCTAAATGATGAAGGTTATAATACTAAAAAAATGAGTACCAAAACTTTCATCTTTGAAAAAGATGGTGAATTTATAGTTAGTTGCCGTATCGAATGCCCAAGCCAGCCTTATCAGTGGATTCAATCACAGGAAGAAGAAGTAAAAGAAGGTGTTTATTCTAAAATTGAATATTATATTGAAAGAATACTTGACCCTTCAATTGATGCAAAAGAAGAAGCTGAATGGGAAGAAGCAAGAATTGAAAGAGAAAAAAAAGAAGCCGAAAAGCCAGTTGTTATCGTACCAGTTGAACCAATACAGCCAAAAGAATTTATTAAAACATTCGAGATTGACGAAACTTTAGTTCATGCAACATGGGGAAATGTTATTGTAGTTTCAGAAGATGAAAATACAGTAACAGTTGACAAGCAAGGCGAACATAAGAAGTTATTAAAGAAATTCGCTCCTTTAAGCCGTGCGAAATGAAGATTCCAAGAATAACAATAGAATTTGATAGGCTAATTTGCGAAAGCGAAAAAGCCTATCACTTTACCATAAATGGTAAAAATATCTGGATGCCTAAATCGCTATGCTCAAACTTAAACATAAAAGGCAAACGATTAATGAATGGTGAATGCGGACAAGGGACGGTAAATATTGCCCCGTTTAAATTTCAGGAAATGACAGGCGTTATTCCGCAATCACTTGACCAACTTGTAATAAATGAAATTGAAAGCAATCTTGAATTAAACCAAATACCTGATTATTCAATTGATGAGCCTAAAGGAATTTATCTGAAAGAAAAGCAAATCGACAAAATAATTAAAATAAAAAGATTACGTTGTTTTTTTGTTTACGGACAAATGAGAACTGGTAAAACAGTTATTGCCACTACAATTGCAGAAAGCAGATACAATTCAGGAATTATAAATAAAATTATAGTTATTGCTCCATTGAGGACTAAAAAAGTATGGGATTCTCATTTAACAGTAGAATTTCAGTTTATCGCAACTGAGCATTTTTCAAATATGCACACTCGGGATAATATATTATTGGAGTGTGATAGTGAAACTATGGTTATCCTTGACGAAAGCCATCAAATAAAGAACGTAGGAGTTATTAGGGTTGAAAGTATAATTAACAGAACAAAGAACGCTGGACATAAATGTATTTTGACTGGAACTCCAATAGGTAAACATGCAGGTGATTTATATTTTCAATTTCAATTTATAGACCCTGCAATATTGAACTATAATAGTTATGCTGATTTTTCAAATGCTCATTTATTGTATGGAGGTCGGGAAGGTAAAACGGTAGTTGCTTATTCAAATATTGAAGAAATAAGTAAACGTATTTCTCCTTATACAGTGACTATGAGCCGTTCAGAGATGGGAATTGACAGAGAAAAGATTTACAAAATAGAACCTTACCAAATAACCAACAGAGAAAAATATGAGCAACTGAAAGAAAAGTATGAAAAATACTACGAGCAAAATCAATCAAACGCTATTCTCGGATACATGGTAAAATTACAACAATGCGCTAACGGCTACGAAATAAACGAAGAAGATGAAGTAACTGGATATTCAGACAATGGGAGGATTAAATGCCTTAAATCGCTATTAAAATCAAATACAGATAAGCAAATAGTAATTTACTTTAAATACAATGAAGATTTAAAAGACATTTCAAAGTCTTTAGATATTCCTGTATTGTCAGGTAAAACTAAAACTAAAGACTTTGATTCTATTATTCAGAGATTCAATAATTGTGATGTTAAAATAATAGCATTGCAACAACAGCTATCAATAGGCTTTTCTTTGCGTTCAGCAGACTTAATGATTTATTACAGTCGGAAATTTGGCTCAATTTCATCCGCTCAAAGCGAAGATAGAGCGTGTGAAAGTATTGATAAGGCGTTGACTATAATTGATATTTGTGCAAGTAGTACAATTGATGAACTGATAAAATCTACAATTAACAAGCAATTTGACATTATTAATCTTTTTAAAACAGAAATAAAGAAATGAGAGTAAATGACCAAATAAATCTATTTTCAACAATAGATGCCGAAGAAGTAAAACGTAGAACCGAAAACCTAAACATAGATTTTAAGTTTCTCGAACAAACTAAAGGTTCAGAATATGAACAATTAGTAAAAGATTTAGCTATTGCAGACCACTATGCACGTAGAGCCGCAAGGGATAAATTTCAAAAAAAGAACTCAATCATAATGTTAATTGATAACGAGTTTTCAGGATTCGGAATATTTGAAACTGATAATCGAGCAAAGCAATTTTATGTATGGCAAATAGCCATAACCGATAAATGGAAAGGTAACGGACTTGCAAAAGTTATTGTTGAAAAAATGCTTAATCAGAATAAAAAGCAAATGCCAGCAGTCGTTACCGTTTATGATAAAAATGAGGTTTCGCTTGGGCTTTTCAAATCATGTGGATTTGAAGTTTACCAGAAAAAAGGGCAAGTATTTTATATGACAAGGGGTGGAATAGTTGATGGCGTTGAAATAAAAGCCAACGATGTAGCACGATTAAAAAAGTTACTCGGAATAAACCCTACAAATATATGGAACTCAGCAAAAGGAGAATGGCGAATTGAAAAACAAAAGTGGAATGAATTGATTGAAAATGCCGGAATGCTTGCAGAAGTTTCAAACCCAACCTATGCAAGCCGTGAAGGATGTTGGCAGAAAGATGGAGGATTGGCTAAATTTGCCACTGGCGAGGCTTTAAATGATGGTGCAAGCGTATTAGACCCTTTCGTTTGTGAATTAGTTTTAAAGCTATTTATGCCGAAAAATGGGAAACGTATTTACAATCCTTTTGGAGGTGGTGTACAGATGGGATTTGTTTCAGGTTTTTATGATTACGAATATTTAGCTACCGAAATTAGGCAAAACCAATGCGATGCTAATAATTCGATATGTAAAGCGTATCAAATGAAAAATGTAAATTGGCTTTTATATGATAGTTCAACTTACTATGATGAAAGCAAAAAATTTGATATGATTTTTACCTGCCCTCCTTACTACTTAGTTGAAGATTATAGGGATTATGATGGTGTAAAACCTGATAAAGAACTGAATGGATTAAGTAGTTATGATGAATTTCGAGAAATGCTTTTCAAAGGTTACGGAAACGCAATAAAAATGCTTAATGATAATTGTTTTTTCGCTATTATGGTTGGTGATAGTCGAGACCCTAAGACTGGAGGCTATTATTGTGCGGAAGCTGAAACTGAAGTATTTTTAAAACAGCAAGGATTGCACGTTTACAACCGAATAGTTTATTTAGAAACTCAATTTACAAGGGCTATGCAAACTAAATCAACCATAAAAAGCCGTAAACTCCCTAAGTGTGAGCAAAAAATAATACTCGCTTACAAAGGGAATACAAATAATATACAAGCTCTTTATGAAGATATAGGAAGACTTTAACCCTGATGTTTACTGTGGTAAGTTTTCATCAGGCTGGCGAAATGGGGAGGATGCCAGTTGCTCCCCTTATTTTAAAATAAAACAAAGAAAATGAAAACGAAAAAAGTAACAATTAGCCTTACTCAAGAACAGCAGGACAAAGCAAAAAAAGACAGTATTGAAGTATTCGGAAAAGAAAACCTTTCAGGATATATTCAGGTTTTAATCCAAAATGGTTTTGCAAAAACCAAAGAGCGTGGGCAAAAAATTAAATAAAAAAGACTTATTAAGCAGTAACCTTGCTACGAAGCACGGCTATTGCACACAACGTGATGCAGCTATGAGCAGTTGCCGATTTAAAAGCACGAATTTATCAAATTACATAAATATTGATGCTATATTTTAACATTATTTAACTAAAATAATATCATATTATTGAAACTATTATTATACTTTTACGGTATAAGAATAAAAAACAAACACCATGAAAGCTTTTAGATATAATAGTAAAAAAAGAGAAGACAGAAAGTTCAATACTTGTGGAAAAGAAAAAAACCCAAATGCCATTAAATTTTATGCTTTAAATATGAACTATGCTGATAATTATAAATTTATTTATAACGAAGATGGTGATATTATTGGGGAGTGCACTTTAGAGATCGTTGATATTGAGAATATAAATATTTTTAATATGTCTGGAAATTTTAAAACATTAGTTACTTTCAATAATTATATTGCCTATGAAATAGGAACTCAATTAAAAGACTACACAATTTTCATGAATAACGCTAAGAAAGTAAGCGATCGTAAAATGTGGGCAAAGAATATAGACAACTTAAAAAATAGAGAGGCAGAATTAATTTTAAACCTTAAATATAATGAATTTCAGACACTTTCAGATTTTGAAAGACAAAACGAATTAGTTGCAGAATTAAAAACGCTTGGATTTAATGGATATATAACAAATAATGAAATAGCTATTTTTTAATAAAAAAAATAAAAATGAAAACAAAACAAATACAATTACAAGTGTTATATACAAAAACAATGTCTAATTACTTAACCTTAAAAAATGAAAATGAAAGCTGTATAACATCAATCTCAGAAATGCAAGAAAAAGCAAAAAAA
>Ga0172381_10002824_pt1 | contig 18769 bp, 19 predicted proteins | sample Leawel6488metaG_FD_119754 | JGI IMG/M metagenome (GOLD analysis project Ga0172381, IMG submission 119754) | Leachate microbial communities from a municipal landfill in Southern Ontario, Canada - Leachate well 64-88 metaG | ecosystem: Engineered > Solid waste > Landfill > Unclassified | place...
CCAATCTGTCGTAATAGTCTGGAAATTCGTTGAGGTGAGCTAATGCAATTTTGGTAGTTATTAGCTTATCATCGTTTGTGACGTTTGTTTTTGGATCCCTAGTACCATGCTCTAATTCTACATGCATTCCCTTCCACAGTTGCTCAACATTAAAACGACTCCAATCCACGCCTAACTGCTCTCCTAATTGTTTAGCTTCTTCCTTTGAAAATATTTCTTGCATAGTTTTGTTTTTAAAAAAGATTTTATAATATTTATATTATACATTATAGGGCTGTCGCTGGTAAACAAAAACTCGCTTGTGGAAAATACAACAAGCGAGTTTGAAATTTTTTAATCAATTATTCCTTGATACCATCAAGATTTACGTCGTATAAAATTTCTTCGTTTACTAAACGATACTTCATAAGCTCATTCTCGGTGAACCATATCTTAATCTCTCTTTCTGCTTCTTCTGGGGCATCTGAACAATGGATAAGGTTTCTAACTGCTCTACCATCAATATTTGCAAGCTCATAAGAATCCAAGGTGAAATCACCACGGATAGTACCGACGTCCGAAGTTAGAGGCTCTGTTCCTCCAACAATTTTTTTGACGATACCAACAGATTTGTTTCCTTGCCAAACCATCATAACTAATGGACCAGAAGTCATATAGTTTACGTTTCCTCTCATAATATCTTTTCCGTATTCAATTGCTGGCTTGTCTACTGCAAGACCCATTGCTTCACGATTTTTAACAGTAATCTGACCCTTAGCCTCAAACCAAGCATCATCTTTATTGTAATGAGCCCAGCATTGATCTTCGGATGCAAATGCAAATTTCATTGCAACCAATTTCAATCCAGTCCTTTCAATTCTGCTAATAATTTCTCCAATCAATGAACGCTGAACACCGTCTTGTTTTATTATTACAAATGTTTTTTCTTTTTGAACCTCCATATTTTTATTCTTTAATTTAGTTATTTTGTGTCATATTATCCTATAAAATAATCATCGTCAAATATGACAAAATTTAATTAATCTTTGACAATTCTTATACAACAATGTCGGCTGTCTCAGCAAAAGCAATTATATAGTTATGTCCATATTTTTTAGCACACTTTGGACAATAAGCATAATGAAAATACATTTTTACAACTGACTTCCCTTTTGTTGCCACATACATTTCCATTTCTTTGACAAATCTTGGAATATCTTGATATGGCCCATCAAAAACCTTGCTTAAAAAGTTACCAGATAAAGTTACATTAGTAGCATCTGGAACAATTTTTGTAGTTGTCATATAGATTTCTGACTTCCAAGGAGATGGATCATAACAAAGCATTAAAAAATCTTGATCGGCAGGATTCGCTTCTGCTTGTTTTATTTTCTTCCACATTCTTGTAATAACACTGCCCATATTCAATGGCATATGCATAAACTGCATAACTTCATCTTTGATAAATGTTTTTTGTTGCCAATTAAATTCCTTTTCATTTAATGTTTCGGGATTAAATTCTGGGCAACAAATATTTGTATTGTTTTCCATATTAGTATTTTAGATTTTATTTTTAATTATTTTTCCATCTCGGTAAAGTTGGCAATACTTCGTTTGCCATTGCAGTTGCCTCTTCTATTGTCTTTCCCATCAACCGAACACCAGCATCTATTGACCCCTTCCGAACTTCTTCATAGCTTTTTAATTCTCCACTATCTTGATCTTGGCAATAAATACAATAACGAGAATCAAATTTTGAAATAAATTTTCCGCTTAAGGGCATTCCACAACTTTCACAAATTCCTTGATCTTGTATGTCCATAATTTTAATAATTTATTGGTTATTATTTTTCCATTGCCACAGCCCTTAACTCCTTGGGCATTTTTTCTATTGCATACCTAAGGGCAGTTCTTGGCATTACTTTTTTATTTTTTACCACATAATCAAAAACTTCTTTTTGATGTTTGCGACTAGCTTCTTTTAGCATCCAACCATAGCCTTTCTGGACTAAATCTTCTTTATCCAGCAAAAGGATATCGGCTATTTCAAAAACATCACTTAGAAAATCTCCTTTTCTGGCTGGCAATATCAAGGATACGCTTGCAGCTCTGCGAAGCCATAAGTTTTTTGACTTTGCCCATTTTTTGAGCACTTTAATGTTTGCTGGAAATTTTTCTAAATAATCGCCAATTGTATGGTTGCAAAGAGTGTCACAAGTCGCCCAATTGCTAACATAAGCATCAATCCATCTTTCAAAAGTATTAATGTCCTTGATTACAAACTCATCTATTTTGTAATTAGCCCAAATGCAGGCAATAAATGATTCTTCCATATAGCCAGATTGAAACAATTCTTCGCATAAGGAAAAAATTTCTTCTTTTGGAAGATCTTTTATTTCTTTATAGCTATCCCGTCCCAGCTTTAATCCAAGGGCAGTTTTTATTCCATAAACTTTTACTTTTTCTTTAAAAAACCTTTTTGAGCTTTCTTTTATTTTCTCATCAGCATTACTCAAAAGCTCACGACGAATTTGTTTTATAATATCCATAATTATTTTTTATTTTTTCTAAAATCTGCAATAGCTGAAATCAATAAAAGCACACAAAACAAGAATCCCAGTACTATTAACCCCATATCCCAGCTTCCGTAGCATGGAAAAGAATTTCCTGCGGCCTGAGTGCATGGAAAAATTGAATTGATTGCTTTGCCAAAATATAAATGAGTGTTTTCTTGCTTTAAGAAAAAAGCAATTAAAATTACCAATAAGAGTTTTATTAATGTTTTTAGTTTCATTTTGTTTAATTTATCCTTTATGAAAACCTAAATCGGCAGGATTGCTCCCTCCCGAGATATGAATTAACTGTCCCCCATTTTTTTCATATTCATATCTTAATTTTTTAACTTCGTTTGCAAGATCAATTGTTTCTTGCGGCAAATTTTTTTTGATAAATCCTTTTGACCAATAATCTAAAATTAATTTACTGTCTCCGAAGATTTTTTTATTCCCTTCTTTGATTGATATTTCAAGCGCAAATTTGCATGCCGAAAGTTCGCCAAAATTATTGGTTTTTTCTTTCAAGGGAAAGTGTCCTTTTGCATTTAGTTTTTTGGCAGGAAAAATATTTTTGAGTAAGCTTTTTCCATTTTCGTCGGTGACATTTATTTCGGTGCCATTTCCTCCTCCAGTTCCAGCATCAAAATAAACACCCTTTTCGGCTGCTAGATGCTTTATGCTGTAGTCTGCTCCTGCATCAAGCCATCTCTCTGCCTCGTCCTGACTTTCAAAGCTCTTATACTTTGCTCCATGTCTACCCGAAACAATACTCTGGCACTCTGGCCAGTTATCGGTTATTCCTTTTTCCTTTCCTATTAAATATGCGTAAAATTTTTGCTTCTTCATATTAGATTAACTATAACATCCAAATAAACACACGAAAAGAGGCTATGATTGTAAAAAAAATCAACCCTAATCGGGTTGATTATTGATGAAATTAATTAAAAATTGAAGACCCTGTATCATATTTAAGGTCAAATACAAGTTTTCCATCTTCTTTGAAAAAATAACTATCAACTTCACCTAACATTTTTATAAATTCGCTTTCCTTTGAATCCTTGCAATACTTTTCGGTAGTTGCAATATTTTTAATAGCTATTTTGTTGCCATCAACACTATATGATCCAGAACCAGAATTGCAATCAGTTGCAATATTGACTTTTCCTTTTTCAAATTTTAATCTAAAAATTCCTATCTTTTTTGGTGCAATTCTTGTGTCATTGTTGTAGGTTGTCTCAATCCAATTCCATTCCTTGCTTTCTAGTGTTAGCGAAGGCGTATTCTTTTTTAACTCTTCTCCTTTAATGTATTCGCCGGCTAAAGAAGCTCCTCCGCCGCAAAAATACATTAGCTCCGAATTGTCAGAGCCCGAAGTAGCAATAGTTGCCTTATCCCCGACAAAGGTGATAATCATATTCTGTTTAAAAGATGGTTGGAGGTTTTTTAAGGATAGCTCTATCTTGTTACCACTGCGAGTACCTATTCCATCAAAACTACATCCCTTAACTGCACCACCATAGCTGATACTTACTCTATAGTTTTCATTATTTTTAGCAATTTCTAGTTTTTGATAATATCTTTCCTGATCGCCAGAGAAATATTTTCCAGTAATATCTGCTTCTTGGTTAGCGATCGGCTTATTAACAACTGGGATGTCTTCAATATTTCTGCTTTTCTCTTTTTCAAAATATAAAATGCCTAATGTGACTAGAATACCAATTAAAATAAGACAAAGAATCGTTACGAATATTTTTTCTTCTTTTTCCATTTATTTATTTTATTTTTAAACTTTTTTACTAACGCTATTTTAGCACTTTCGTATAAACTTTAAACCCCCTACTTTTTTGGTTTGGCAAAATACCCTTCTCAATAAAAGAGTAATAAATGATTACACAGGATAGACAACACGACGTGGATTGAACTACTTAGCAAGGAAGAATATAGCTGTCTATTAAATGCTGATAAGAGGCACTAGTGAGCCCAAGAGTGGAAAAAGCAGCAAAATCAAACCGGCAACCAAGAAAATAGTCTTGTACTTAGAAGATTTTAGTATTAATCCGATAAAAATTAAAATCAATCCAATCGCACTTATGGGAGAAATGCTAAAGAAAGGCGTAGTTCCATTGATTGGCTTTGGATAAAAATGCATCAATAGAGCGCCAGCAGCAAAACTGACAATGGCCAAAATGATGTAGAATATTCTTATATGATTTTTTGACATAATTTATTTTATATTAAATTATTTAACTTAATATTATTGTACTAATCTTTTAAAACATTCACAAATCTATAATCCCCTCTTTCCTTTTTGTATAAATAAAGGTTGTCTTTGGATATTTCTGACTAGTTCTGATTGTTTTTATTCAAGCTTTATAAAGTTAGTCAAAATATAATTTGTTTCATAAAGTTGCGCATTTTAATACTTATAAAAACTCAATGATATTATGGGTTGTAAAATTTTAATTCTTATAGTATATATAGTTTATTGTAAGTTTGGAGGGATGTCAGAGCGGTCGAAGAGACAAGTCTTGTCCACCGTAGGCGGATCCGCCTTTGGCGGAAAAACTATTGTGGGTAAAATTTTATGGCTTGTGTATATTTATTAAAAAGCTTAGTCACTGGGAAAAAATATACTGGATCAACTCATGAAGATAATCCTGAAAAAAGAGTGGCTTATCATAATGCGGGCAAAGTTAAGTCTACGAAATCAGGTCGCCCTTGGGAGTTGATTTATAGTGAAAAATTTGATAACTATACAGGAGCTAGAAAAAGAGAATTATTTTTGAAAACTGGAAAAGGACGAGGGTTTGTGAAAAATATATGGAGGGATGTCAGAGCGGTCGAATGAGATAGTCTTGAAAACTATTGTGGGGCAACTCACCGGGGGCTCGAATCCCTCTCCCTCCGCACAATAAAAGATACCTTTACCGGTATCTTTTTAATTTTGGAAGGGATTCGAAGGCGGAAGCCCGATTGAGGGCTGAGCCAGGCCAGAGAAAAATTTCAGCAGAAATTTATTCGATGGCGAATCCCTCTCCCTCCGCACAATAAAAGATACCTTTACCGGTATCTTTTTAATTATTTGGAGGGGATTCAAAGACGAAAACTCTCCGCCATAAAAATAGAGCTGTTGGGTATTTTTTTATTGAACAAAAGGAAGACAGTATTTTAGATCTTATTAGATTCCCCTTTTCAGGGGAATGACATAAAAGAAAAAGGTAGGACGAGATCCGCCTATACTCTCGAGGCTACGGCAAGACAAAGCCCGCCCTTTGTCCTTCTGACTATGGCGAGGCAAGAATGACAGGATATTTAGAAAATGGTAAAATAAGATTAAATAAAACATACAAAATTATGAAAATAAAAAATATACTTTTAAGTTTAATGATTTTCTCGGGACTTGCTTTTGGTTTTAGCGTTCAAGCTGAGGAAATATCTAATTATCAAGTAAATATTCAGGTCAATCAGGATGCTACCGTAAAGGTAAAAGAAGAAATACAATATGATTTTGGCGACGAACAAAAACATGGAATAATACGTAATATTCCCTATCAATATAATAATAGTGCTGGAAATTTTAATCTCCGTTATAAAGATTTTTCTGTAAAAGATGAAAACAATAACGACTATGATTTTTCTATTTCCAATCAAGGAGAAAATTATAGTATAAAGATTGGAGATAAAGATGAGCTTGTCACTGGCCAAAAAAGTTATATTATTAGCTACACCGTTGAAAAAGCAATCGGCTATTTTTCTGACCACGACGAATTATACTGGAATGCAATCGGTACTGAGTGGAATGTTCCAATCAAAAAGGCATTTATTACCATGGATGGATTTGGTATTACTAATGTTAAGTGTTTTTATGGTACGTATGGCGACCAGAACGAATGCAATGTGTTGCAGATGAAGAATACTTACCAAACCACGGCCGAAAATCTTAATACTGGAACAGGTATAACAATTGTTATGGGTTTTAATAAAGGAGTAATCTATGAACCAACTCAAAGCGAAAAAATAATTGAATTTGTAAAAGATAATTGGGTAGTTGCAATTCCTTTTATTGTTTTTATTTTCTTGTTTTACAGATGGTTCCGATATGGCAGAGATCCAAAAGGAAGAGGTGTAATAATTGCCGAATACTCCCCTCTTAGCGAATTATCTCCATTGGAGTCAAAAGCTGTAATGGATGAATTTGTTAGCACTCAAAAGATTGCTTCTGAAATAATTCTTCTGGCTATTAAAAAATATTTAACAATAGAAAAAACTACTGAAAAAAAATTAGGCATATTTGAATCAGATGATTATACTTTTCATAAATTAAAAGAACCTGATTCCAATTTGACCAAGTTCCAGAATAAATTAATGGTTGAATTATTTAAAGATAAGGACGGTAAGCCAACTCAAAAAATTTCTTTAGCAGAAATAAAAGAACATCCTCAGACAGTATCAACTCTTATCTCAAGTGATGGACCTAAGATAATTTATGAAAAATTAACTAATGAAAAATACTTTCCTAGCAATCCCCAGAGTCTTAGACTAAGTTATATGTTTGCAGGAATTATTGCGATATTCTTATCTTTTATTCCTATTATATTTAATCCTTTTTATGGGTGGGTAAATATTATTGCGGTAGTAATATCGGGAATAATGATTATTTGCTTTGGGTTGATAATGCCACGAAAAACTAAAAAAGGAGTTATTGCGACAGAATATTTATTAGGGCTGAAAAAATATATATCAGTAGCAGAGGCTGAAAGAATAAAATTTCATAATGCACCAGAAAAAAATCCTCAACATTTTGAAGAGCTATTACCTTATGCAATAGTTTTTGAACTAGAAAAGGAATGGGCGAAAAAATTTGAAGGATTGAATTATAATCCTAGTTGGTATTCGGGTGGAAACTATTCCGCATTTAACACTGCTGTATTTGTTTCAAGTATTAACGATATAAGCAATTCTGTTTCTAGTGCGATGACTACGGCTGGAAGCGGAGGAAGCGGATTTTCTGGTGGTGGAGCTGGAGGCGGATTTGGAGGTGGCGGTGGCGGAAGCTGGTAAAACGAAAATCTAAAATCATAACTATTTAGTCGTAAGTAACTCGTAATTAATTTGAAATAAAAAATATAAATTAAATAATTTTAATCAGTGTTTTGAAATTTATTTTTATTTTAAAAATTATTTGAATTTTATTTGAAATAAGAGTAAAATTATACTATATAAATTTATTCTCAGCTATGTCTGATCAAAGACTATTAGACACCATAAAACATAAGTTATCGATTGGCGTCAGCGAACAAGAGATCATTAAAACTCTTGTTGCTTTAGGTTGGAAAGAAGAAGATATAAGAACTTCAATACTGTCTGCTAATAGTAAAGAAATAAAACAAGATATAGTTGCTGCGCCGCAAAGCATTCAAGAACCAATACAAAAGAAAAGGAACATTCTTCCCGCTGTATTGGTGTTAGTCATACTTGTTTTAATAGCTAGTGGAGTTCTTGTATACAATATCTTAAAGATGAATCCTAATGCTTTTTCAAATATTTCGTCACTGTTTAAAAAAGAACCAACGGGACAAACTCAAGAAGTAATACCAACAACCGAACAGGAAGTTGTAGTCCCCTCTCCAGAAGGAACACGAACATACGGACCATATGACTCGGCAAGTAAATTAGCAATGGCAGGAGAAAAATTTGTTTTCTTTTATGAAAAAGATGGTTATCAGTATATAAACATAAATGGATCTGTTTCTGGACCATACCAACGTTATGAAAAAAAAGGAATTCCTAGATCACTTATTCCAAGTATTTACGAAACAAAATATGGATATTCGTTTTATAACGGAACCAAAGGATGGTTTGTAAATATTGATGGTACTATATCTGGACCTTACAGCGATGTCTCAAATGTATTTTATTCACGCGGAGGATATATTTATGCCGCAAAAGAAAAAGAAGATATTTATTTCAATATAAATGTCAACAATAAAAAATATGGACCCTATATATCAATAGACAACAGTGTTTATCTTTCTGATAATGGTTTTTATGGATTCTCGTATATTAGTAAAAGTAAACGATACGTAAATATGAATGGAACTGTTTTTGGCCCATATGATAATGTTGGAAATGGGGTGATGTATAGAAATGAAAAGTTTTATTTCATATATAGTGAAAATGGAAAGCAATATGTAAATATAAATGGAAATGCATATGAGATCATTGAAAGCAGTGTTTATGATTATCAAAAATCAATCTTTTCCATCTCTTACAGTAAAGATGGTAAGAAGTACGTAAACATAAATGGCAATGAAGTCCTTGCTGGAGAACAGGCAGAACTGGAACAGAATCATATATTCAAAAAAGATGATGGCTATCATGTAAGCATCAACGGACAAGAAAAAGGTATTTATGTAAAAACTACTCCGATATATACCGATAAAAATTCCTACATTTTTGGATACCAAGCTGCAAGCGGTCAATGGTATGTAAATATAAATGGTGTAGATAAGGGGCCATATCAGAGTGTTTATTCTGACTTGTTTATAAACAATGGACATTACGGATTTATATTCCAAAAAGATGGTGTATGGAATGTAGAAGTAAAATAAAACTAAACTGCCCCTAGGGCAGTTTTTTAATGCAAACAAAGATTTGATTTTCGCACGATTTCTGATAGTATGAATAATGTATTTTGCCCTCGTAGTTCAATGGATAGAATACGAGCTTGCGGAGCTTGCGACAGAGGTTCGACTCCTCTCGAGGGCACAAAAGGACAGTATGCAATTATTGCATACTTTTTTATTTACTGCCCTCTCGACTTTAAATATTTTCCTGCTGGAAAATTTTAACTTATTACTAAATTCTGCTGAATTTATTAAAAGCCCGCCTCAAAACTCAGTCAGTTTTTCGGCCTTGCAAGATTACTTGCAAGCCAGTCGCTCTTCTGGCTTTTAACTAGTAAATAATAAAAAATGCTTGAACGTTTTGTTCAGGCATTAATGTATTAATCTACATATTGCATTTGGTTCAATCATCTCAACAGATGAAGAAATCATGTTTGTCCAGCAAAGAGTTGGACGCTCGTCGCAAAGCACTATGCATAATACTGGCTCATTATGCTTGTGTTTATATCTTGAATTAAGTGACTTGATATGAAACACTCCGGTGTGAAAAGCATACGCAACAATTTCTTCGGTATTCAGAAACTGACAATTACTACAGCGAAGACTAGGTGCAACATTGATGATCCAATAAAGATCCCTACCCTCCTCCGAATAACTTATGATCTTGTCCAAAGGAATTCCATTGATTTGTCCATACTTCTCGTTATTTTTTAAAAACTGCATTTGTATATCAATGGGGATTTTTTTACTTCCTATGACTGGTATTATTGGAGTGGAATTATGACTTATTGGTTCGTCTAAGGCATATTCAATGGCTTCTTTTTTCCTACGTCTTAATACTTCAATGATATGATCAGCTTCTGCCAGCCTCAGAATCCACAATCGGTGTTGAAGTTTTTCCAATTGTTCTTCCGCAATTCTATTCAATTCCTCGTACGAATAAAACCTGCTGGTCTCAAAAATTTGAATTGCTTCTTCAATACAATCCCACCTTTCATCATAAGGAGTATACCTTAAGCAAGATGACAGGCTTTCTGCTATCGCATGGATAGTCTCTAAGTTTTTAATAATAATATCACCTCTTTTAATGAACAATTTGAGTTGAATATATAATTAAACATTTGATATGTCAATTGGTTATTAAGAAAGTGGGTCAGAGTCAAGCTTCAGAATAGCTTCATCGCAATGAATAGTATCTGCTTTCCTTTTCTAATTTTTTAATAATAAAAAAGAGGCTTTTGTTTTTGCCTCAACAATACTTTAAAAAAGGAGCTAGGTTCTTGTTCTGCACTTAATCTAACCAATGGAGAAGTGCAATTACCCTTTTAGGAGCGAAATTCTGCTCACTCTTTTTTTTAAAGTTGATCAATCAAGAGACGAGCTTCTTCCTTATAAAAGATTAACAGCTCATCAATCGGCATGCCGATTTCCTTGGAAAGATTTCCAAGCTCCCTTTTTGACTGGGACGGGTTTATCGTTACCCCTCTCTTTCTTGCAATGCTTCGTAACACTGCAAGGGCTATTTCACCCTTTCTAGTTTCGTCCATTTTTACTTTCCTGCCACAAGGTTCTCTTATAGAGAATTCAAATTGTGGTGTTTATATATTAACATATTTTATTATTTTGTCAATAATGAAAGCTGCCATTGAGAGTTTTAGATATAGTAAAAGATATATATTCTCTCCCTTGTTTTAAAAAAAGAGGCTTTTGTTTTTTGCCTCAATTATCATGAAATGATCAATAAAATACTAAAGAATGTTATATGCTTGTTGCTTGCAGTGAAGCATACTCTCACTAATACCAAAATGTTTGGCAATCTCTTTTGACGAAGCATTGTCTGCCAAAAAATTAAGGATAATGTTTTTTTCTGAAATAAGCGTTGAACGTACCTCCATCAAAAGCTCGCCCAAATGATTGGCTCCTTTGCCATCACAGATTCCAAAGAATGTATCACCCCAATTGTTTGATTCAACAAGCTTAGCATCACCAGTTGCAAGTAGCCTCTGTACTAATTCAACATTATGACAGCTAAACTTTTGAGAGAGAAGCTCTCTCATCGTCGTAATCCTTAACTCGTTATTCCAATCAGGTCTGATAATTATATTCTGACCAAGAGTTTTTGCTTCCTCCGCAGAACACTTCCTGATTATTTCACGAAGTTTGGGGTTGGTTGTTTTTTGTGCCTGATAGGCATTTTCTACTGATGAATATGGCTCGTCTTGCCCCTCAAGATATATTCGTACCTCCCAAAAATTTGATAGAAAACTGTACTTGCCTTGAAATCCTAAAATTGATTTTTCATTCATTTTTTTACCTATGTAGTTGCCTAAAATTGTTTTCCTGTGTCTGTGCTTAAAATAAGATAGATCAACAAAACGATTACAACGTTTGAAACGAACAAATAGTGCAGTACATCACTTTGCTTTGAGCTCCGTGAACAGGCATTGGCCAAAGAGTTAGTCCACTTTTTTGGGGCATACTTTATACATGTCCCGTTTTGTGGAATCTCCAAACGTTAATACCAATGATGGATTAAACATAATACTAAATAATTAGCATGTCAAACAAGCCATTAAGAAAAATGCAACTGGTACGATTGTATATTTTTAGGTAAAATAAGCTTATTAGCTATGCAATATACTTTCTCTACTCCAATTGAACATATTCCCCATATCGGCCCTGCGTTTGGTAAAAGATTAAAAACTCTTAAGATTAAAACATTAGGAGATCTTGTTTTTTATTTTCCAAAGTATTATCAAGACTATTCTAGTATTCAAAAAATAACCTCAGTAAAAATAAATGAAAGTATTTGTATTAAGGGAAAAGTTTTGGAAATAGAAGAAGAAAAAAGCTGGAAGAAAAAAATGGTTGTAACTAAAGCAATAATTCAAGATGAGACTGCTTCTATACAAGCTGTTTGGTTTAATCAGCCATATATTATAAAAAACTTGAAAAAGGATGATGAGGTTATCTTGGCTGGCAAAATTACCATCAATAGAAACACTGTATATTTAAGCTCCCCTACTTTTGAAAAAATATCTAGCAAAGAAAATATCCATCTAGGGAAAATAGCTGGGGTTTATGCCGAAACAAAAGGAATTACTTCCAGATGGATAAGGTTTGTTTTGAAGCCAATATTAGATGAACTAAAAAATAGAGTTCCAGAAACATTACCCGAAGAAGTAATAAAAAAGCATAATTTACTATCTCTGCGCGAATCTCTATATCAGGTTCACTTCCCTTCTTCTTTAGAAATGGCTCAAAGAGCCCAAGAAAGATTTTCGTTTGAAAATATTTTTATGATCACTCTTTTTGGAGCTAAGAAAAAAATTGAAAACGAAAAGGAAATAGCTCCGATTATTCCAATAAACAAAGCTGTGATAGAACGATTTTTTGATGACCTTCCTTTTGAATTAACCAAAGAGCAAGAAAAATCTGGCTGGCAAATAATAAAGGATATGACCAGAGGATATCCGATGAACAGATTACTACAAGGAGATGTTGGCTCTGGAAAAACAGTAGTCTCTATTATGGCAACGATAAATACGATAAAAAATAAGCATCAGGTAGTGCTAATGGCTCCAACAGAAATACTTGCCAAACAACACTTTAAAACATTTTTCAATATCCTCAAAGGATACAATATTAACATCGGTCTCTTAACTGGAAAGGAAGATAAATATTATTCTAAAAAACTAAAATCAGATACTATTGAAATTTCTAGAACTAAATTGTTAGAAAAAACTGCTAATGGTGAAATAGATGTGCTGATCGGAACACATGCTCTAATTGCTAGTAATCCCAAAAAGAAAACTACCAAAAAAGAAACAAAAGTTTTGTTTAATAATCTCGGATTAGTAATTGTAGATGAACAGCACCGTTTTGGCGTAAAACAAAGAGCAGGTCTTTGCGCGAAACAAAAAGATAAAATACCCCACCTTTTATCAATGACTGCCACCCCTATTCCCCGAAGCTTGGCCTTAACAATATGGGGAGATCTTGATTTGTCTACAATAACAGAAATGCCAAAGGGAAGAAAAGTAATTAAAACAAAAATAATTACTGAGCTTGAAAGGCAAAGTGCTTATAAGTTTGTTGAGCAGCAGATCAGGGAAGGTCGGCAGGCATTTGTGATATGCCCGCGAATTGAGGCAGTTGATGAAAAAAAAGAAGCGGCAATGGAAATGAAAAACGTAAAAGAAGAATACGAAAAACTTTCTACAAAAATATTCCCCAAATTAAGAATAGAAATGCTGCATGGAAAAATGACTCCCAAGGAAAAGGAAAAAATCATGAGAGATTTTAGATTAAAAAAGTTTGATATTCTTGTTTCTACTTCTGTTATTGAGGTCGGTATAGATATTCCAAATGCCTCGGTCATAATGATTGAAGGAGCTGATAGATTTGGACTTGCCCAGCTACATCAGTTCCGTGGACGCGTTGGCAGAGGAGAACATCAATCTTATTGCTTTTTGTTAACCGACTCTAATGCTTCAAAAACAGGACAAAGATTGCAAGCAATGATAAAGTATGACAATGGATTTAAGCTATCAGAAATGGATTTAAAAATAAGGGGACCTGGAGATTTTTTTGGAGTAAGACAGTGGGGTATCCCCGACTTTGCTATGAATGCGTTAAAGGATCCTAGGACAATTGAAAAAATAAAAGAAACTGCTGATGAAATAATTGAGAATGACCCTCAACTAGAAAAATATCCGATTCTTAAAACACGATTAGATTCGTTTAGCGAGAGGATACATTTGGAATAACAAAAAAACCGCATTAAGCGGTTTTTACTTTCCTAAGAAACTGAATATTTTTAAAATAAAGGAATTGGTTGGGAAATAAACTAAACCCAATGATAGTAGCAACGCTAAGATAATAGAAAACATTGATCCTGAAACAAAGCCCCAAACAATATACATCCTATTTGATTTAAAGGCTAGTACCGCCTCCATTGCCCCTACTAGAAAAATTACGAAAATTATTAGCGGTTGAATATTTAAAAAACAATACATTGCAAAGACAGTTAAAAATCCTGCGATAAAATCAAAAACTTTTTTAGGGGTGCTGTATTTATAAAAAACAATATTATAATTAGGCGAAAAAGAATTATCAGTTATTTTTTGTTCAATATTTTCTATTGCTGGCATTTCAACTGGAGCGACCCCCTCTAATGGTTTTACTGGTTCTGAATCTGCAAGCATGGAAGGAGTAAGACGAACAACATCTTCTTCTGATTTTTCTTTTCCAATAGAAAATTCGTGCAATTTTTCTTCAACTGCTTTTTCATCTTCGGCGGTAATAGTTAGCTTGTTTTTGTCTTCTATCATATTTAAATTATGTGCAGTTATTATACCATAATAATTTAGCCATGAAAATAATTAAAAACAGGCTTTTAGGCCTGCTTTTTTCTAACTTTTGGAGTTACCCAGAATCCCATATACTTCCCGAAAAGCCAATGCATTTGAGCATGAAGCGCGGGAATAGAACTGAAAAATATTGTAACAAATGGTATCAATACCCATTCTATGACCATAAAGAAATATTTTCCAAAGCCAGCTTCTTTTGGTCTTTTGGGCAGAAGAACCATGCTTAAATATATTGATCCAATAAGACCAAGCATATTAATAGTTAATATGGTACTGGTAGTTTTTGGAAGATTGTATGCTAATAAGGTTTCGGTAAATTGTGGACCTCCAAAAAATATCGGGAGCCACCCTAGTCCGAAAATTAGAATAGAAGAAACCGCCCAAGAGACATGGCCTTCTATTAAATCCCATCCCATTGTAACTTTTTTCTTTAAAGATATTTTTTTGTTCTTAAGACAAGCAAAAAGATAATATGGCACTTCCCCTACCCCGTAAGCCCATCTTTTTTGCTGGTGGTAAATATTTTTTAGGGTTGTCCAAAAATTCTGAGCACAATTTGCATCCATAGAAATTGGATAAAACATCGGCTCTACTCTATAATCTCCATCATATTCAAAAAAACATTGCCAAAAAATTCTTGAATCATCCGAAACAACATTGGCTTGTTTGAAGCCAACATCATTCAATGCTTTGAAGCTCATAGAATGGGAAGAGAAAGTGACTAATTTTTCTGGCTGTTCCTGATTCATTGTGTGCCAAAAAGTAGCCGAGAATGAAAACACGCGAGAAACTGGAGGAGTCTGCCAAATATTATTTAAATACAATGGAACTGGTTGATAGCTGGCTCTCCAAGGACGCTCAACGGTAAGATAAAGATATGTTAAACAGCTAAAGTATTTTGGGAATACACAAGCGTCTATATCAAATGAAGATACGATAATATTTTCATACGGGACACCTAAAGAATCTATAACAAGCTCTTTTACTTTTTTAGTTGCCCATGCATCGTTTGCACCATGCCCTGGAATTTCTCCTGCTATTCCTCGTGGGTGCCAAGTAATAATAAATTTAAAAAATAGATGTCCAAAGTCTTCTCTTATCTTTTCTGAAATTATGGTTGCATTTTCCCTGTCTGCCTCTTCACAGGCTAAGACAACGATCATTTTATCCTTTGGATAATCTATTTTTGCTAGATTAGTGAATGTTTGATAAACAAGGTCTAGTGGTTCCTTATAGGTTGGTAAAATCAAAAGATGATAGATATCCTCCCTCCAATTATTCACTTTTAAGCCATTTTTTGGTGCTTCTAAGGCGTCCAACCTAGCTATCCAGTCTTCTTGTTCATTAGCCTTCATTTTGGCGTAACTGCTACGAAGATAGAAGTAAAAATGAATTGTACGGAAAAGCCAATAAAGATCGTAAAGAATAATAAAAATAGCTATCCAAAAAGGTAGCGTAAATGACAAAAGTGCAGATAAAAATAGAACCCCTAGACTAAGTAACGGTACAAGCATTTCAAAAAACCTATAAAGCCTTTTTTCCTTTTTAGTTGGAAGATCGGCTGCTCTACCTACTTTAAGATAATATTTTTCATCCATATTTTAATAAAAATGCTCAAAATTTCTTGAGCTCCTGAGATTTCTTAGATTCCTACAATGATTTAATGAAAATTTCTTTACTATTCTCAAAACATTGTTTTATTATCAAATGTGTGACCCTACAGATAAGGGAATCGTCTTCGCATAAAAATCTGCTGATTCTTTGCTTAGACCTGGCTCGGCCCTCAATCGCGCCTCCGCCTTCGATTCCTACAATGATTTAATAACTAACATCTTCACTACTCTCAAAACATTGTTTGTTATCAGATGTGTGACCCTACAGGGAATCGAACCCTGATTATCAGATTGAAAATCTGGCGTCCTAACCGTTAGACGATAGGGCCGTAACAAATTATATATAACAAAAATAAGGTAAAAAATCAATAGGAACTATTTTGCGCCTTATAATGCAAATTTTGATTTTATCGTCCATCTAGTATAAAATTAAATAAACATTAAACCAAACAAATGATAATTCTTGGAGTTGAAACTAGTTGTGACGATACATGTATCGCAATAATAAAAACGAACCGAGCTAATTTTGAAATATTAGCTAGTTTTGTTTCCTCTCAAGAAAAATTGCATGCTGGATATGGTGGAGTATTCCCCTCTCTTGCAAAACGGGAGCACCAAAAAAACATTGTTCCTCTTTTTGTAAAGGCTCTTAGATCAGCAAAAATGTTGGAAAAAAATAACGAAGGATTAGATGGAAAAAAAATAAAAAAACTAGAGGCTATTCTAGAAAGAAATCCCGAATTGTTCACGCAATTAAAGGTATTCCTAGAAAAATACAAAAAACCAAAAATAGATGAAATCAATGTTACTATTGGACCTGGATTAGAACCATGTCTTTATGTTGGTGTTAATTTTGCCAAAGCTTTAAGTTTTTACTGGGATATTAGAATTAATGGCGTCCACCACCTGGAAGGACATATTCTTGCTAATTATTTGGATCAAAATATTAAAATAGACTTCCCTGCTATTGGATTAATTGTTTCTGGAGGAAACACTCAGATTGTTTTGATGGAAAAACTTGGGAAATATAAAATTATCGGAGAAACAAGAGATGACGCTGCTGGAGAGTGTTTTGATAAAACAGCTAGATTACTGGGGCTTGGATATCCTGGAGGAAAAATAATATCCGAACTTGCAAGTAAAGTGAAAACCAATAATTTTGTCATAAAGCTTCCGAGGCCTATGATTTATGAAAAAAATCTTGATTTTAGTTTTTCTGGATTAAAAACTGCAGTGCTTTATGAAACCAAAAAAAGAACTCCCGAAGAACTTGAGTCAAATGAATACAGAGAAGAAATATCAAAAGAAATAGAAGATGCAATAATTGAGGTACTTGTTAAGAAAACTGAAAAAGCAATAGAAAAATATAATGCTAAGTCAGTAATGATCGGAGGAGGGGTTTCGGCAAATAAAAAATTGCGAAAAGAAATGAAAGGCATTGCTAAAAAAAGAGGAATTATATTTTTTGCCCCAAAGCCAAAGTATTCGGCTGATAATGCAGCAATGATAGCAATAATATCTTTGCTCTCCCCTAACATTAAAAAAACTTCTTGGAATAGAATCAAACCAAACTCTAATCTACAAATAAATGGAATATAAAATACTTCTTTATTTATTTTTAGCATTTGCTCCTGGGATCATATGGTTATCATTTTTTTTAAAAAGAGATAATCTTCCCGAGCCAAAAATGCAGATATTCAAAGTTTTTTATTTTGGCCTAATGGTTGTTTTACTAGCTGTTTTAATAGAACTACAAATGGTAAAACATATTGATCTCAACTCCCCTAGCACCCCCTTATTGTTTGGTTCGGCATCAGAACCATCGTTATTATTCTATGGAATTAAATATGTTTTTATTGTAGGAATCATTGAAGAGTCTTTGAAATATTTGGTGGTAAGATTTTTAGTTCTTAAAAATTCTTGTATAGATGAGCCGATAGATCTGCCGATATATATGATAACCGCTGCTATTGGATTTGCTGTTGGAGAAAATATTTTGTTGTTTCTGTTTGGCGACCCAATAAATGTTCCTGGCGTAGCCATAACTAGGTTTATCGGGGCAAACCTTCTTCATATTGTCTGCAGCGCTATAATAGGAATATCTTTAGCAATGTCATTTTATCATCTTAAAAAAAGATACCTGATTTTATTTTTAGGGTTTACTTTGAGCATCGTTACTCATGCCCTTTTTGATGTTTGCTTGCAGTTGTTTATAATCAACGAAGATAGTATAATTATTTTAGCTCCCTATATTCTTACTGGAACATTAACGATACTTGTTTTGATTGGACTTAGGGCTATTAAAAAGATGAAAGGAGTTTGCAAAATAGATTAATTCTATGAGATTAATAATAAATAAGCTTAGTATTGAAGTACAAAAGCATTTAATAAAAATATGTTTTCTAAAAAGAAAAGCAAAAAAGAAGATATTATAAATGATGATGTAGAAGAGATAGAAGAAGAGTCTAATTGGTCAACGGAAGAAGGAAGACTTGTTGTGGATGTATATGAAACTGACCGTGATTTGGTGATACAGGCTGCCATTGCTGGAATAAAAACCGAGGAATTGGATATAGCACTTGAAAATGATATGTTGATAATAAAAGGCGAAAGAATTGATCCAA
>Ga0172381_10002825_pt1 | contig 18763 bp, 17 predicted proteins | sample Leawel6488metaG_FD_119754 | JGI IMG/M metagenome (GOLD analysis project Ga0172381, IMG submission 119754) | Leachate microbial communities from a municipal landfill in Southern Ontario, Canada - Leachate well 64-88 metaG | ecosystem: Engineered > Solid waste > Landfill > Unclassified | place...
CCCCACCCAAAAACCAGTAGACCTTTACAAGTGGTTATTACAAAATTACGCAAAACAAGGTGACAAGATATTTGATAGTCATGTTGGTAGTGGTTCAATCCGTATTGCCTGTTATGATTTAGGGTTTGATTTTTGGGGCTGCGAGAAAGACAAATACTATTGGCAAGCACAAGAAAAGAGGTTTAAAGATTATCTATCACAGCCAAAACTATTTGATACAAACGAAGTTGAATATAAACAAGAAGATTTATTCTAAAAGGAGAAAATATGATAAACCTAATAAATGGCGATTGTCTACAAGAAATGGATAAACTAATTGCTCAAGGTGTAAAGGTTGACGCAATTATAACAGACCCACCTTATAAAGTAACTTCAAGAGGTTCTAGTGGTGGAACTGGTGGTATGTTAAAAGATAAAATTAATATGCAAGGAAGAGTTTTTAAATATAATGACATTAAGTTTTGTGATTGGTTGCCAAAATGTTATGAAATATTAAAAGATGATAGTCATGCTTATTTTATGACTAATAATAAAAACTTGAAAGAAATGCTTATTGAAGTTGAAAAAGCTGGATTTAAAATATTTAAAACTTTAATTTGGGTTAAAAATACAAGCATTACAAATATGTTTTATATGGATAGCCACGAATATATAATATTTTGTAGAAAAGGAAAGGCAAAAAAGATAAATAATTGTGGAAGTAAAAGTGTTTTATTCTTTGACAATCCTAGAGATAAAATTCACCCAACAGAAAAACCAGTTGAAATGATGGAAGAGTTTATTAAAAATTCAACTAAACAAAATGATGTAATATTAGAACCATTTGCAGGAAGTGGAGCAACTCCTGTGGCTTGTATTAATACTGGTAGAGATTGTATTGCAATAGAGAAAGATGAAAAATATTACAATATTGAAGTTGAAAGATGTAAGCAAGCAGAAAAAGACAAGAAATATAATTTATTTCAATAAGGAGAAAATATGAGAACATCAAAATTCAAAAAGCCTTTATTTACGAATAAAGCAAACAGAAAGAAAAGGAATGGGGATGTGTTTACAGGTTGGAAACTTGTAGACCTTTCAAAAGAAGAAAGAATGGGTAAAACCCAAGAGCAAATTGATGACCTTCGTAAACAAAAGTATTCAGAACAAGTAAAGAAAATGAAAGAGTTGTCAGAAACGGCTTGCGTAAACAACATGACTTTATATTACAATAAAGCGTTAAAAGCAAAGCAAAGAAGAGAATCAAGGAAATAACTAAAAAAGGTATAGTTTAGGCTATGCCTTTTAGTAGTTTATACCCCTAGACATAAGTTTTGCGACATTTTTTTTGGCGGTTACTTTTTTTATTTGTTTTTCATGGAAACTGTTTTTAAGTTGTTCTTCTAAAAGCCCATACTCACGTGCTCCCCAACGGTGTAAGTCAAGTTTGTACCACATTGCAAGAGCATAAACAGTACAGTCTAACACCTCGTTTCTTTCACGTGTTTTATTCCATGCACCACGTTTATTACTCTTAGAAGAAGGTGTATATTCTTCTGAAACTAGCTGTCTATAGTATTCCTCATCATAATCATCAGGGAAGTACATAATTTTTGGAGTTTCAATAATTTTTCCATCCTGGATAAGTTCTACTTTAAGCAAATTAGAATATACTTCAGCTTTTAAAGTAGATACACCTAAATCGTAATATTTATAAATAGAGCCTCTAAACTTGTTTGTTTTACCGTTTCTTTTCCCACCAGTTTTATCTTCTTTTTCCATAGAAATACAAGATGACAAGTTTGCAGAACCTCTTACCAAATAAAAACGAGGGCAATTCACACGCATCCAAAAAGCATTTACCTGTGGTGTATTATGTCCTCTATCCATTGCATTTGCCATACTTTCAAGCCAAACCCCATCTTCTCTAAGGAACCTTTTTCTCAAAACCTGAGCCTCATAATCATTCCAAACATCATTGTTTATGTCGTCTGTTTTAGTTCCTGGAGGACAGAATAATTGTAAATAATCAAGAGACCAAGATCTACCATCACGCCCCCAACCTTTTATTTCAACCTCTAACCTATTTTCTTGAACATCTGCCCCTGTGGTTATAACTAAAACTTCTTTTGGGATTGTGCCTCTATGATAAACGCCTTCTTTTAAAGCTTTTCTGTAAAGTGTTTCCCAATCAGGGGTTAAATTTGCCTCAACATATGGCAACGCAAGAACGTTGTTATAGAAAGCTTTCATTCCTTCGTGTTTGCCGTTTTTAATTGAGTTTTCAGCGTTTAAAAAATCTCCAACGATATCGGACCATTTTTTCCAAGGTGAATAAAGACCAGGGAGCCAAAAACCAATTGAAGTAGGATCTGTGGGCGTTTTGTTGGTAGGAATCCATTCCCCCTCTGCAATCATATGTTTTTTATGGTTCTCATCAATACGCTTTCCACACTTAGGACATTCATACCAGACTGAATCAACTCTAAGGCCCTCATACTTATATCTAAAATATTTCCATTCAAACTCTATTCTTTCATGGCAATGAGGGCACCTAACAAACAAATGGCGTTTGTCTGTTTGCTCATATTGCTGAACAATCTTGCTACCCTTGTTTGTTGTGGTTGACGATATAATTACCTTCTGTCTACCGCTGTATGTATTTGAACGCTCAGTAGCCAAAGAATCAACGGAGCCTTGTCCATTAACATCGTCTGGCATTTCGTCAAATTCATCAATAATAACTATCTGGCAAGCTGTTGATTTTAAACTTGCTGCTGATTCGCCACTAGCAAGCTTAAGAAAGCCACCAACAAACTCTTTAAAAATAGCCGTATCACCTTTTGAGTTTGACCTAGTGCTTCCAATAATTTCTTTTAGGTCAAAGTTATTATCAATCATTGGATTTACTCTTGTTTTGATTAACAGTTTTCCTTCTCTATCGTTTGAAAAAACGAAAAGGATTGATGTAGGAGAATTTACGGCATAGTAATAAATAATATTTAACTCAACTTGAGTTTTCATTAACTGGGTTCCAGTATACATAACAATTTTTTTATATTTTGAAGAAGGGCTACAAGCATCCATTGGCTCTTTAGCATATGGGGTTCTTGCTAGTCTATATGGTCCTGGTTCGGCAGCAGGGGGAGGAATTATCAAATGCCCCTCACAAAAATCACTAATAGAAACAAGTGGCTGTGGTTGTAATGCTTTATTTATCTGACCCCAAAGCCATTCTCTTGACTTGGAACGTCTTTTCTTTCGAACTATAGTTTTTTTATTTTTTGTTTCTGTACTTTTTGGCAATGTTTTCAGCCTCCTCGTCCAGCTCTTCATTTTTTGTCTTTATATCCGTAAGGATTGTGTGGGTTTCGGTTTCCATAACGTTCTTTATTTCAGTTTGCAATTCTGCCCATTCACCTTCATTAAACTTAATCCCTTTGTCAAGAACAAGTCCTTTTACTATTCCTAGAATATCAAGAGAGGTACGACTAGGAAGGGCTAAAACCCCTCTTTTTATTGCATTTAAAGTAGATGTTATAACCCCAATCATATCTTTTTTAGGGATTAATTCGCCCCTATAAATTTTTTCCTTACTTTCCTCTTGAGAGGCTTTTGCTTTTTTTATTCTATAATCTTGCCATGCAATAGTATTTCTTTTAGGAGGTTTCCCAATTTCAGTAGAATCATCATCTTTGTTCTCGCTTGAATCATCGTTTATATCTTCAAACCCAGGAGTAGTAGGAATTCCGATAGGATATATAATATCCGAAACTTTAGGCAGTTTTGGTATTTTAGGTTTAGCATTATTTGCGGTTCCTTTTGTTGCAAGCGAATCTGTCCTATTTTGGTTCCATTCGGCTTTAGCCTTTTTGTAGTCTATTTTTTTTGTTTTTTTATCAAGAGTTATTCGGCCTCTTTGAAGAGCCCTTGTAACTTGACATTTATTTACACCAATTCTTCGTGCAAATTCTGCCTGTGATATTATCTCTTTTTTTACTTCTCCCATTTATACAGTTCCTCAACACAATATATCATATGAGTTGTGTTAGATTCTAGTATCATTTCTCCATCTTCGGGTAATTGCAAACAGTGGATTCTTGATATTTTGTTCTTGTTTATGTTGCAATTTTTTAGCTTAAAATATGAAAGAAGTTCTTTCCTTCCACTACAAATACATTGGGTGCCTTTGCTAAGGTTGTGAATAAGGTAGTCTATAGTACGTGAATCCATATATATCCTCGCTTAGGGATATTATACACTATATATGGTATAAAACAAGTGGGTAACTCTATAATACACATAAAATAGGCACAGTTGACACTAAAATGTTGAAAAATATGATTATTTCTTGGTATAATAAGAACATGACATATACCGAACAGCTTGAAAAAGCAGAGAGCAGACTGGTGGTTTGGGAAGAAGCAGAGGATAGGATCGCTGTTTCTGGACAATCATATTCTTTTAATGACGGAGATTTGAAAAGAGAAATGACCAGAGCTAATCTCCCAGAGGTTCATTCTATGGTTGTCATGTTAACCAATAAAATATCAAGACTAGAAAAGCTTATAAGAAATAATGGAAGAAGTGGCAACATATCACACGCAAGAGGTGTATAATGATATTAAATAAAGATGGTAAACCTATTATAAATAGCGTTAACAACAGCCCAAAGCTTGTTGGACATTCAATTTATAATCCTCCTTCTAGGTCAAGACAAACAGATAACTATACGCCTTATTATCCCTCTGACCAAAGTTGGAATATGTCGGCTGATTACACACAAGGCCAACAAAAAACCTCTGGCCTTTATTTTGAAAATGCAATTGCAGCAGGAATAATAGATTCTATGGTTGATGGAACTATAGGTGGAGGTCTTTCCCTTGAAAGCAATATAAATTATAAAGTTCTTGGGTTGAAAGCCGAAGATGTAAAAGAAATTCAACAAAAGATAGAAGGATATTGGGAAACATGGGCCAAGAATCCTATAATGTGCCATGTCCAAAAAAAACTGAGTTTTGGATCCTTGCAAAGAGAAGCTTACGCAAACGCTTTGTCTGCTGGGGATATGCTTCAACATATAAAAATATCAAGACCTTTTGGTAAGAAAGGGAGTGCTTATCCGCAACTTCAAAACATTGCAGGGCAATCGATAATGTCTCCAAATCTTTCTGATTCAAAAACTATAAAAGGCGGAGTAGAATGCAATGCTATTGGTTGTGAAACAGCCTATCATGTTTCTGTTGGGGATGGTGGTCCTTATAATTTTAAAACTCAGCGTGTCACAAGATATGGGGCAAGGTCTGGAAGATTGCAATATAACCTTGTGGCTTTTGGTGATGTGATTCCAGGACAAAGAAGAGGAAGATCTGTTCTTCTTAGAGTAGCCAACCAATTAATACAAATTGACCGTTATACTGAAGCTGAAATAGTAAAAGCCGTAATACAATCAAACATTACACTGTTCCTTGAAAAAGACAAAGACACCGATGTTTCAGGTGCTAATGATCCTATGGAGAATTTAAGAGAAAATTCTGACATATGGAATAATAGCAATGTAAACGGAAGTAATACAAATGTTGCGGTTCCTGAAGAAACGAAAGAACAGCAAATATCTTTAGGCCCTGGCTTTATATGGGATCTTCCTGCTGGTGTTAAACCTACCTTGCCTGAGAGCAAGTCACCTGTTACACAGTTTTGGACTTTCCTTGAAGCTCAACTTAAAATTGTTAGCATGGGTGTAGGTATTCCTTTTGAGGTTTTGTTAAAATGCTTTAATTCAAACTATTCAGCATCACAAGCGGCAATTCAAAGTGCAGCACGTGGTTGGAAAATAGCAACAGATGAATTTGCTTATAAGTATAATCAGCCTGTTTACGAACAATTTGTAGAAATGCTTGTTAGACAAGGAAAGATTGAATGTAAAGATTTTTTTACAGATGATATTAAACGTCTTGCTTGGTGTTCTACTATTTGGAAAGGTCCAGCAATGCTTAATATTGACCCAGTCAAAAATGTTAAAGCTGCAATCCTTTCAATTGAGGCTGGTCTTACTACTAGAGAAATAGAGGCAAAGAAACTTGGAGACAATAAGTTTGATGCTGTTATTGAAAAGCTTAGCACTGAAAATAGGCGCATGGATGAATTAGGAATACCAAAATATACATCAAAAATCCTCCTTGATTCTCTTGATTCTAACGAAACAGATGAAGATGAAGATAAAGATGAAGAGAAAGAGAACACTGAAAATACAGAGAATGAAAATACAGATGAAAACGGAGGTTCAAAATGAATGGCTATAAATTATATGCTTTAGACGAATCAGCTCAAACTAATTTAAACTCATCTTTAACTCTTTCCTACCAAGAGGCAGTAAAACTTACAGAACAACGTAAAGCTGAAAGAGAAAAACAGATTAGTAGCGTTACTAAAGAAAAAGCTGCAATGGATAGAGGTGTAGGTGAGTGGTTTAGGTATTTTAATTGCCATTCTGAGGGCAAGGTTGGTGTAATAAGCATTAACGAAGAATTATGCCATGAGATGAATTGGTATGGTGTATCTTACAAGGAAATTGTTCATGCACTTAAATACTATGAAGAAGATAATGGAACAGATGTAATACTATTTGATATTAATTCTCCTGGTGGAGAAGTTTCAGGACTTATGGAACTTGCAAAAGTAATTAAAGCTTGCAAAAAACCAATCTATTCATATTGTGAGGGTCTTACTGCTTCAGCGGCAATGCTTATTGCCTCTTGTTCAGAGAAGATTTATACCACAAAATCTACTACTCTAGGTTCTATTGGCGTAATGGCCGTTGCTTGGAAATATGATAAAGCATATGAAAAAGTTGGTATTGAAAGAAAAGTGTTTAGATCTCCAAACGCATCCAAAAAAAATCTTGATCCATTTGGTAAAGAGGGGGAAGGAGAGGTGAACAAGTCTATTAAGGAAACAGAAAGCTATTTCCTAGAAACATTAGCAAACAACAGGGGCGTTGCCCTTGAAGATGCAATTGAAAAGTTTGGTCAAGGTTTAACATTCCATGCCGAGGAAGCCGTTGAAAGAGGGCTTGCCGATGAAATTGTTACAGATTTTGATGATTGTATCGAAAAAATATTGCCCTCAGAAGCAGAGGGTGGAGGTATAGTGATGGCAAGTGAAAATTTGACTATCGAGACTCTCAAAGCAAAGTATCCAGAATTAGCAAGTTCTCTTGTTAAAGAAGGTCACGATGTTGGCTTTGAAGAGGGTAAGGAACAGGGAGTTGCTGAGGGCACTACAGCTGAAAGAAAGCGTGTAACGGCACTTGAGGAACTTAGGGGTACTTCAACGGAAGCTGACAGTATCATCGCAGAAGCTATTTCAAACGGTGACACAGCCGAAAAAGCATGTGTCTCAATTGTAAAGAAACAGAAAGAAAATCCACCACAGAAAGCTGTGAGTAAATCAACCAAAACTGATGACCTTGTTGCTGAATCTGAAGAAGATAACATTGTTCCTTCAGCAATTGAAGCAAACACCCGAGAAAAAGAAATAAAAGCCGCTGCTGCAACAGCTGTAGCCGCAATGAATAATAAATAGGAGAAAGCAAAATGGCTAGTGAATTTCAAGAAAATACTTCTGTTTCCGTTTTACCGTTGCTTCTTGACCCTTTGGGAAAGTTGCTTACAGAAAACGTGACATTGAAAAAACTTTCGGTTGCTGCAGATTATCTTGCAGGCCGACTTATGGGTAAAATTACCACAGGTGGTGATAAATCTGCCGCAGTAACTAGCGCTGGTGCTGGTGCTGAAGGTGCTTTAACTGGCGATGGGTCTTTAACAATGGATGCAACAGCTCCATTTACAGACACAGCCACTCTTGGTGTTTATACCGCAAAATGTTCTGCTAAACTTGTAGCAGATCCATCCGCTCCTTCAGAGTGGGGTGTATATGCTCCTAATGGTGCTTATCTTGGTCTAGCAAAGGCTGGAACAGCTTTTGACAATCAAGTTAAATTCACCATTGCTGACGGAAGCACAGCTTTTGAGTTAACAGATATTTTTTATATCACATTATCTCAAGCTACAAATGCAGATGAAGGGAAAATAGTAGAATATGACCCCGATGCAACTGATGGCTCACAGGTCGTCTATGGTATTCTTGGAAACGATGTTACCGTAGGAACTTCAAGTGATGTCACAGGCACTTTCATTTACTTGAGAGGGTTGTTTAATAAGAACTGTATCACCGCAAAAGATGGTGTAGTTGTCGCAAATTTGAAAGATGAGCTTCGCCCGTTAAGTATTTATCTTAATGACGTAGCCACTGAAGTATAAGGAGAAAGCAAAATGGCTTATGACCCTTTAGTTACCGCTGGGCTTATTGAAGTCCACACAAAATATCGTGAAACACATCCTATTAGCAATTTCCTTAGAGATTACTTTTTTAGTGGACAGCCTGTAATTTCAAAACATAGACATGTCACAATCGAAGTACAGCGTGACGGCCGAAAAGCTGCTGTATCAATTAGACGTGGTTCGGAACCAAAAATGCAACTTGCAACAGACAGCTATAATCGTTCAATATATGAACCACCTTATTTTGCTGACGAATCAGAAGTTACTATAGAGGACTTGGAAACTCTTTCCTTTGGAGAGAGAGCTGAAGCTCCTTTTGACTCAAACACTAAGACTTTAATGGTCCTTGCAGAAAAGCAAACAAACATTGAAAGCCAACATGAAAGAGCAAAAGAACTTCAAGCAGCAGAGGTCCTGACTACTGGTAAAGTAAAAATGGTTGATAATAGCGAAATTGACTATGGTATTAACTCTGACCTTATTGGGGTTCATCCTACTGTAAAGTGGGATACCGCCAACGGAACTGGTGTTGACATACTTGGCGATTTATACACATGGGCAATGTCGGTCTTTAATAAAAGTAGCATAATGCCTAATAGCATCGTTGTTACTCCTGATGTTCACAAGCTCATGATTGAGGATGCGACTGTTCAAAAAGCTATGGATGTTAGAAATTTCTCTTTAGGAACTTTAACAGCAATAGCAGTTCCAAATAAACCTGGTGTAACAGACGGTGGACTTATCATGGTAAGTGGAATTGGTGCAATGAGAATTTTCACCTATGCCTCTAAATATGATAAGGATGGCGACCTTACTGATATGCTTCCTGCTGGAACTCTTCTTCTTGCTAATTCTAATAACGCTGGTCGTTTTTACTATGCAGCTTGTGAGGGAAAAGGCGCAAATGGAATGCCTGCTTATATTCCTGGGGAAAATCATGTAATCGTAGATAAGGGCGTTGAATTTCCTTATCCAACTTCTGTAATTGTGCAAATGGCTCCATTGGCCGCTCCTGTATCTGTTGATACATGGTTGAGTGCTAATGTTCTTGTCAATGCTTAGGTTTAGGAGATAATTAATGTTTTATGGTACTGAATGGGAAAATATTATAGGAGACGGTGAATTTTCTGAAACTGTCGCTCTTTTGTTTAATTCTGTTCAGTATCCAGTAAAAGTCACCAAAGGGAATGGATGGAATCGAAAGAAACCAGACGGTCAGCTTACTACTGACAAGCCTCTTAATATAAAGAGCATAGTAATTAGCAAGTCGGCCATCCCTTCTGTGATTGATAACACAAAATATAATGACATTCAATTTATTATTGATGACACTGTATTCTCTATAAACTTTTATACAGGAACAGATGTCATGCGATTTTATCTTAAGGCTTCTGATGAAGTTGTGGATGATATTGTAGAAGAGGAAGCCGTTCCAACAGAAGAAGATCCAGTTGATCCAGACGATGGATTAATGGAGGTATAACAATGCAAGGTTTTGTACATGCTGATATGAGCGATTTTGGATATACTTATGTAAAGCTAAAAAGGCTTGAGGCAAAATATAAGAGCTTTGGAATTGGAATTGTTGCGGGAATAGCAAGAGAAACAAGAGATATTGCTTATGAGACGTTCTTTGATAGTACTAGCGGGGTGCTTAGATATAATTCACCTGACAGGGCGAAGGAAGGAAAAACTCCACTAATAAGAAAGAGCGCACAAGAAGGATATGTGGATAGTAGAGGGTATAGACTTATAAACTATTCACTTGAATCAAAAAGACCTACTAGGAAAACGGCATACATTTCATCTTTTCCGATGAATTTGTATGAACACACAACAAAGAATGGAAGGCCAGGGTTATATATTATGACCGTAAAACTTCCTCCTTTAGTGCAAAGTGTTGTTCCAAAACATGTAGCTCTTGCAGAATCAAAGATGGCTATTATGGCCGAGGGGATATTATCAGATGCCAATTGATAGTAATAAAAAATATCAGTCTCGTACAATAGCAACAATTTATAATGCTTGCAAGACGAAACTCAATGCTGTCCTTGCTGACAACAACCTTGAAGGGGTTGTAGATATTAACCCATCTTCTCCTAAGCCAGTAGAAATAAGTGGCAAGGAAGGGGTTTATGATAGGACTCTAGGGATTTATTGTAACGGAGCTGGAACGTTCCAGCAGGGGTTTGATATTAACGAACCCCCAATGGTTCAAGTTGTAATTGATTTACTGCTTAGAGATTCTGATACAATAGGCCTTAGTCAAAATATTAACAGATATGCCGATGTAATGAGAGAATTTATTGACGGCATAGAAATCGGTTCAATGAGTATCGTGGCTTCTCAAGATACCACGATTTTAGAAGTAGATAAACGGAATCGCCTTGCCTTTCTGTTTATTGTATGGTTTGATCCTATGACGGATTTAGACCAACAGGGACTTGATTTGTCCCTAATTGAATAAGGAGCTTATTTATGAGTAACGGAAAAACTACAGGGCGACAGGCTTTGTCATACGCCATAACAAAAGGAACCGAACTCTCTGGAATCTCAAGTGGGATTCTTAAGGGAATTTGGTATTATGTAACAGCAAAAGACGATGCTACTTTACTCCCTAGTGCGGTAGGAGTAGGTCGTGCATTTCTTTGTTCAAAAGCTGTTGCGGCTTTAGCTGCAGGGGATGCGGTAGTACCTCTAACACTTGCTCTTCTTGGGTTTGTAAGAGATAAACAGTTGGATGCAAGTAAAACTGCAGTTGATAGCACTACAGATATTGACGAAGAGTCTGATTCTCTTTCCGATGGATTAGTTGCAAGAACTGGTTCTTTAAATGGTATGGATGTTGTAGACACCCCAACTAGCACTCTAAAAGCACAGTTTACACACACAATTGTAGCCACTGCCGCTGTAACACCTGGTGATGTTGATGTAATCACTGCAAAGGATATTTCAACTCCAAAACAGTTAATTATGATTGATTGGGGTGGAAGGTCACCAGTTGAAGGGGAAGAAATTATTGCTGATATAATGCCAGTAATCTTCACACAAATGAGTCAAGGCGCATCTTATGGTGGTGTTAAGTCACTTAACTTCAACTTCACCGTAGTATCACAAGATGATGATGGTTGTAAACCAACACACTTTGTTGGACCTTACAGAGCACCTGTATCTGCTTAAACGAATAGCACCTAGTAGTAATTCTATTAGGTGCCTATTATTAGAACTAGGCCACAAACTTCTATTTAAAAAGACCAAAGGAGTATTTTCATGGGAATTAAATTAAACGCAATCGGGGTATTAAACAATGACAAGGCTAACCCAAATACAAGACATAAGTATTACCCAGATGTAACTTTTCCAACACCTAAAGGGCCTCTAAAAAATAGAGATATTGCCAAAAAAGATCGTGTTTATGTACAATGTGATTATTTAACTGTAGGAAATAGAGGGGAATATGCAACAATTGATGTGACTGGAAGAAGTCGTATTGATTTTGCTGAACTCTTCAAAGGACAAGTTGTTGAAATTCACAACTTAGACCACCCTACAGAAGATAGAGAAATTACAATAGATGAACTACTTAATGTGTTTGGGGGTGAAGGATCCTCAGTAGCTCAAGATCTTATTACTGACGTTGCTGTTCATTTAATGAAAGGTAGCTCACTTGATGAGGAAGAACAAAAAAACTAATTTGCGGCTATCAGGCAAGCCGCAGGAGATTGCTTGGGAATGAGGAAACATATGCCGATGAGATTAAAAGAACCATGTATCATGTGGGAATTTTAATGCCAGGGTATAATGTTTTAGTCACAGACAAAAATGGCAATACTGAAGAAAAGAAAGTATGGGATAATCCTACCCAAGAAGAGATAAACTCAATGGATACCCCATTTTTCAGAGAATCCCTTGATTTATATCTGAATTTCAAGGCAAGCAACTCACTTCCTTTTGGCGGTGGGTTCTTGAAAGAAAAGGTTGCCACGATGGAAATTATTAGAATTTTTGAACAAGAGTCAAATAAATATGATTCATGGTATATGAAATATCATGATGAGTTAAAAGGCGATGGAGACGAGGAGTAATATATGCCATCTGTAATTAGATTAACCATTGACCTTGATGCCCGTTTGCAAGGTATAGACAGAACGATAGAAGGACTGAAGAAAACCGAGGCAGCGGGCAAATCTTTAAATCAAAATTTAAAAACAAGCAATATTGATCAAATGAAACTTGCTCTTGAAAGAGCGTATCACACTGATGCGCTTTTTAATGGTGAGGTTAAAGCTTCCTCTAAATATGTAAATAATTTATCAAAGGCAATGAAAAACCTTGAAACAGCAAAAGGCAAGGGTGAGCTGTTTTCTTTCACAGGTGCAAATGGTGTTACAACGCAGACTGATAATTTAAAGCAAGCATATGCTCAATTTTCTGACCTTAGTGCAATGGTAGAGGGCAATGCATCTGTTGCCAAAAGTGTAACAAAAACATCACCATTTGACCTTACTGGGTATTACTCTGATATGGAAAAAGATGCCAAAGTTACAAGTCTTTTTCATGGGAACCTTGATGTAGTAAATCAAAAAATGGCCTCCCTTCAAGCTCAAATAGAAAAACAAACAAAAGTAAATCTTGACCTAGGTGATTTAACCACCATGGACACTAAGTTAACTGCTCTTAAAGTAAAAAAAGATGCTTTACAGAAAAGTTATACGGCAGCAACTGACCCTACTTCTTATGGCGGGGATGCCACAGAACAAATTAATGCACAAACTAGATATAATGAAGAAATAGAAAAAACAAACAGCCAAATAACACAACTTGAAAATAAAAAGCAAGTGTTTAAAGATAATGCAAGCTCTATAGATAATATGAGCAATAAATGGGCTACCTTAAATGAAGAGCAAACTAAAATGCTCAATCATTATGACGGTGAAGAATTCTTTGGTGACCTTGATAAACAAACTGAAGGTGTTCGAATGTTTGGTACAGAACTAGATGTTGTACAAAACAGAATGTCAGCGGTTAAGTCACAAGGGATGAAACTTGTTAACACTGGCGGAGATCAAAAAGAAATTAAAAAGCTTGCAACTGAATATCGTAAGTTAGAAACACAATCTAAAGCATTAAGCAAAGCTACTAATGGAACTGGAACTAGGATAAAAAACCTGGTCAAAAACTTTGTAAGTGCTCAGTTAGTCGTATGGCTTATTCGAAGTGCTTTTAGTGCTTTGACTAAAACTATTAAAGAATCATCAGCGGCACAGGCAGAAGCTCAACAGAATGCCAATAAATTTGCTACTGTATTCAAAGATTTAGAAAGTGCAAACCAAACTGTATTAGAACTTCAAAATGATTATGGACTTGCTCAGTCTACTGCACAAAATGCAACAGCTACAATGGGTGATATGGCAATTGGTCTTGGGGCTACTGTTCAACAAGCTGCAGAGTTTGCCGATGTAAATAGTAAATTCTTACAAGATTTAAGAGCTTTTAAAGATATTGGTGGTGATGTTCAAGCCATGACCCAAGCTTATATGAGTGGTGCCGCAGGAAACACAAGGAATTTTAGGCAATGGGGTTCTATTGTTAAAGAAAATACTGTTCTTGCAAGGCTTCATGAGTCTGGAATGGACAAGCTAACAGGTACAGCTCTTGAATGGGCTAAGGCTCAAATGCGTGTTAATATTGTCATGGAACAACAGCAAAACGCTATGGGTGCTACCCAACGTGAGTGGGGTCAACTTATAACTGTAAATAATAGATATAATGAGCAGACCAAAATGCTCAAAGAAAATCTTGGTGCTTCTATTAACAAATATTTCCTTCCATTGAAAAAGCAAATATTGGATTTGGTTTCAGGGTGGAACAAAGCTTATGATGCTAAACAAAATTATTTGAATGATACACCTGCAAGTGCCCCTATATATGATACATCTACAGAAGAAGGGGAGAAAAAAGCAAAAAAAGCCATAACAGGGATGCTTTCCAAAATGGAAGGTACTTGGACTTTTTTAGGGGTTACCCATAATGTTACTGCCAAACAATATGAAGAAGTTGCAAGAGCTATTGGGCTTACAGCGGATGAAACAGCAAGCCTTGTATCTATTAACTATGATAATAACAAAGCTTTAAAAGCAGAACTTCAAGCTTACGATTTGTTGATATCTAAAAATGCCACTATTAGTAAAATTTTTGATGAAAGCAGAGAAAATCTTTCTGCTTATAGTGATTTTGTTCAAGACGTTCTTGATGACATCAGCGATATGTATAAAAACATGGGGAGTGTTAAGTTTTTAGAGCAAGACCCTCGTGAATTTGTAAGTGCTGAAGATATTACTTATCAACATATTGTTGGTGCAGACACTACAACTACAGACCAACAAGCCAAAATGGAAGCCTTAATGGCTTTATATAAAGAGTTTAACAATTTTGTAATCACTGGTGGGGATACTAGCGCTCTTGAAGAAAGTCTTGCTAGTGTAACTCAACAAATTAATGATATTAATAGTGATATTCAAACTTATGGGGGCTCTTCTAGGGCAGGTCTTCTTAGTGGACTTGAATCTCAAAAAAAACTATTATCGGATGCTTTAGCAAACCCCGAAAGTACCGAGGCAGCAGAAAAAGCTCTTGATGATGTTACTTCCGCTATTGTAGATTTAAACAAAGAAATACAAAAAGAGCCTTTCTTAGCTTTCGAAGAAAATACACAAGCACAGATTGCTCGACTAAAAGAACAAAATGCTCTTACCAAAGAATATGGGGATGATAATTCAGATATTGTTACTATTTTGATGGCACAATACGATGCCGAACAAAGTGCATATGACCTTAAAAAGGCTGCTATAGAGGCTGGCGTATCATTATATGATGCCGAACAAGGAAGGTTAAAACTAATGGGTTCTATCAACACCTATTATGAACTTCAAGTTGATGCAGCAAACGAACTAAAGGAAACTACAAGAGAACTAGCAGAGCAAGAACGGAAAAGAGAAATTCTTGCAGAAGATAGGTCCAAACTTTCCGAAGCTAGTGAGACAATTTCATCTGTAGCTATAGAAAATGAAGCAAAAAGAATGAATCTTAAATTATTTTGGAACCCTTCAAGCCAAGAAACCGCTTCAAGTGATTATAAAGCTTCTATCACTGCTGTTGATCAAACTGTCAAAGAGATGATGGCAGGGTTTTTAACCGAACACGAGCAGGAACTTGTTGCCCTAGGAATATATTCAAACGAAATGTTACTTTCTGCTGACGAGGTTAAAAAGGTTTCCAAGTATAAAACCGAACTTGAAACAAGTGCCGAACTTGAATACCAACAAGCTCTTAAAGATGCAAGGGATGCCTCATTACAAAATATTGAATCAATGTGGGAGAGCCTTGGTGACGTTGGAATGATACAAGGCTGGATGGACACCTATAGCAATACCAAAGCATACGAAACAAACCAAGGTACAAGTGAAGAAGATGCTTCTAAAATAGCGACAGCAACAACATGGGAAGAAATAATTTTAGAGTTTGCTTCCTATATAGATGCAGTGGGTGATATTTTTGGAATTATAACTACAATGTTTGAAGAACTTGGTCCAATCGTAAGTGATTTTTTGCAACCTCTAATGCCAATATTAGAAATAATTGTTGATTTATTCAATGTGTTTGTTCCAATACTTACATTAATTATGCCAATTCTGCAAGTTCTTGCAGTAACGTTAATACAAGCTTTAGAACCTTTTCAAGCCTTGATTAAAGCTATCCAATGGGCACTTGGTAAAATTACATGGTGGACCAAAAATGATGACATTTCATGGGATGAAGTAATGAACACCCATAATGATAATGTTGCAAAAATAGAAGATATTTGGGCTTTAGAAATAGGGGCTAGAGCTTCTTATGTTTCTGAATTAACTGATGCACAAGAAGGGGAAATTGCAGCTTATAAAGAAATGTATGAAAGTGGTTTACTTGATTTAAGCGAATACTTATCATTAAGGAATGATGTCACTGGTGGTACAGACACTTCTTCTATTGCAGCTTTTGCAAATGGTGGAAACTTTGTTACAAATGGGCCTCAAATGATACTAGTAGGAGATAATCCTGGTGGAAAAGAACATGTTGTTGTTGAACCTCTTTCCTCTAGTAATGCCTATAGTTCACTAGGAAATAGCCGTACATATTCTAAAGGCGGGAATGTTTATTCACCTATTTTCAATATAACTTCAGATAATCCAATGGCTGTGGCTAGAAGTGTAGAGGACATTCTTGTTAAAATGGAGAGGAGAGGAGAATCGTATGCCAGTTAGTACTAGGTGGAATATTAATTATGAACTTTTTTTTCCTGATGATACCGAATGGACTGATATAACAAGTCTTGTAGATTCAAGAAAAACAGAAATAAATAAGAATGGTATTTCATCAAGTTTAAAATCTGCAATAGACACTTGTTCAATTCAAATTAAATATAAGGATGATAAGTCTAAAGACTTACAATCTTCTATTATGGCAAAGCTCCTAAGCGCAAAAAATGCCCTACAGACGGTTAAGTTCAGAAAGAGTGGTATTGATACCTTTTTAGGCAAAGTTGACCTAGGAAGTCTTTCTCAAACGAATAGCAAGATTCCTGGGTGGATAACCTTGGAATGTGAGGACTATACCTATCCTTTGTATGAAAATGCCGACACTTCTTTTGAATTTCCTAGTAATGACGATTTATCCGATGTTGGGTGGGCTGTTTTTGATCCTAGTAATCCATCCGAATCAATAATACACCAAATTCTTTTCTTAGCTGGGTATTCAATAGATGACATAGACTCTGAAATTTCTGATACTATTAGCGATGTTATAAAAAGAATTGTTTATGACTCTACCGATGAAGAGGAATACATTGATTTAATTGATACAATTTTAATGGAGCATTGTGCAGTTCTTGATATTACTGGCGAAGGTAAACTTTATGTTAAATTACTAAAGAAAGACACTTATACCTCAACTAGAGATGTGAGTTCTTTTTTAGCATCCAAAGGGATAAAATCAAAAGGCGGAGATTACCAAAAAGATGGAATTAAGCTTACATGGTCAACACTTAAGGTGGGAAATGATGTAATGCTTTATAATGCTGATATTTCTGATTCAATGGATGATGATAATAATATAATTGGAGAAGAAGTTGAACCACGAGAATATTGGCCAGAAGGTGGGAATGAAGAGGATGTATGGCAAGAGTTTGATGCAACCTTTTTAGACACTCCATACTATACAAAAAAATCAAAAATCAAAAATAAAGATTTGTCGCTTATATCTGTAAAAAACGCTTATATTGAAGTATCTAAAGACCTTGATATTATTCTTGCAAATAATCCACCCGACATTGAGCCACTTAGGGCTAGGGTGCTTTATTTTAATAAAAACTATGATGATAGCAAATTTATTAAAGCTTTCAATATTATGGGCGATGCTTTGTATCGGTTTAAATCAAATGAATACACTTCACCAACTACAGCAAAAAACCCAGAAGAGTATGTTTCTGAAAGGATTTACGATTCAACGCAGGCAAGTAATTTTTGCAGTTGGCTATTTTTATTTAGAACTTATGGAGATATTTCTCATACATGGACTGAGGATAATATTAATGTTAACATGTTTGATGTTCTTACTGTTGCTGCTCCTGGAACTGAAATATCAACACTAGGAATGGTTGTTTCGATAAAAAAAACCTATCCTGCCCCAAATATAATTAGAAGAGAAATTACAGCAATTGGCGTTACGGCTTTTAACTCACAACCTATAAAAAAACGTTCTATACTATCGCCAGGAACTATAACAACCGAAGGGCCTACTGGTCCATCAGGAAACATCACAGTAATTGAATATGCTTTAGGGGATGCCGATGCTCCTTATGTTTCAGGCTATGTTGTAGGTGATGATTCTTGCACATTAGCGGATGACAGCGAATCGGTTGGAATAGAAAGTTCTTGGTCAACTGTACAACCTACTATTAGTGTTGGTGAGTTTGTGTGGATGAGACAAGGCTCTTATTTGCCTCCTGAAGTCTATCCATCAAGTTTTGTGGTTACTAGGCTAACTGGTGCAGATTCTTACGGAATAAGTTTAAACTCTAGTAGTATTACTATTCCAACAACTTCACGTGGTGTTGTAAAAGATGATGCCTCTGATATTGTTGTGAGTGCACTTTTAAAGAATATACCTAGTGATACAACTGTTTGGTGGACCGTTGTTCCTGGTAACGCAGTAACTCTTTTAGGAACTGAAAATCTATCACGAACAATTGATGTTTCAACTTTACTTGATGGCACGCTTTCATTTTATCTTGTTGCTCCTGTTGTTTTTGGTGGTGTTACATATACAGCACAACTAGGTGTTACGGTTGTAGCAGATGGAAAACCTGCACCTTATAATTTTGGTGGTGTTACAAGTGTTCCAAC
>Ga0172381_10002826_pt1 | contig 18762 bp, 17 predicted proteins | sample Leawel6488metaG_FD_119754 | JGI IMG/M metagenome (GOLD analysis project Ga0172381, IMG submission 119754) | Leachate microbial communities from a municipal landfill in Southern Ontario, Canada - Leachate well 64-88 metaG | ecosystem: Engineered > Solid waste > Landfill > Unclassified | place...
AGTCTTAACAGGTGATAGTAAGGAAGTAGCCGCGGTGATTGCGCGACAACTTCATTTGGCGGATGAAGGGAAGATTATAACAGGGGCAGAGTTTGATCAGTTATCAGTTGAAGAAAAAAGGCGTGTTTCTCTTGAATATACAATATTTGCTCGTATTGCTCCCCAACAAAAATATGAAATAGTGTCCTATATTAGAGAAAAAGAGAGAGTAGGCTTTTTAGGAGAAGGTATTAATGATGCGCCAGCTCTTCGGGCTGCTCATGTCGGTATTGCGGTTCAAAGTTCAACTGATGTAGCAAAGGAAGCTGCTGATATTGTGCTCTTGCGTCCAAGCCTTCTCTCAATTATTCAGGGTGTTGCGATAGGAAGAAAGGTATTCTTTAATACGGTTACCTACATACGAACAAGCTTAGCTGCCAATATGGGTAACTTTTATTCAGTTGCCATTGCCTCTCTTTTTATTCCCTATCTGCCTATGCTTCCTAAGCAGATTTTGACGGCAAATTTGCTCTCAGATTTTCCTTTGATAGCTATTGCAAGTGATCGGGTTGATCTGTCGGAGTTACGGCGTGTGCAGATGTATGATCTTAAATCACTGGCGTTTATAGCCGTTGTTTTAGGGTTGGTAAACTCCTGTTTTGATTTTATGCTGTTTGCTATTTTTTATAAAAATCCGCCAGCTGTCCTGCAGACGATGTGGTTTATTAGCACTATTTTAACGGAGATAGCCCTTGTTATTAGTATGCGTACACGGCGTCCTTTCTACAAAGGAACACGCCCTTCATATACCTTGTTAATTTTTATGATTATTGCGTGTGCTGTTGCTGTTCTTTTGCCGTATACAGCGCTTGGGCATACCGTTTTTGGATTTGTGCGGCCGCGCCGGTGGCATCTCTTTATTATTGGATTGATAACGATCGGTTATTTTATGGCTACTGAGCTGGTAAAAGTTGTCTATTATCGCATGACAAGCGTAAAGGAGATTGCTCATGAATAATAAGTCTTTTATGGTGACAAAGGCATCAGGAGAACGGGAGATTTTTTCTCTCGAAAAATATAGGCGCTCGTTAAGACGTTCAGGGTTGAATGATCAGGAGATAGACGAAGTCCTGAGTGGTGTACAGGGATCTCTGAATGGTCCTATAACGACCCGCGATCTTTATGGAAAAACATTCGAAATTTTAAGAGGTAAAAACCCCCTGTCGGCTAGTAAATATTCCCTGAAGGAAGCATTGCGACTTTTGGGGCCGACAGGGTTTCCCTTTGAATATTTGATAGCTGCCGTTTTAATGAGAGAGGGTTTTGCAGTAAAAGTGGGCCAAGTGGTAAGTGGTACGTGTGTTGACCATGAAATTGATGTACTGGCAAAGAATGATAAAGAGTACTTTCTTGTTGAGTGTAAATTTCACAATGGTGCTGGCATAAAAACAGATGTGCAAACAACGCTGTATTTAAAGGCCCGTTTTGATGATCTTATAGCCGGAGGTGAGATTAACTTTACTAGGATTATGTTGGCAACAAATACCAAGTTCACTCAGGAAGCAACGCGGTATGGAACATGTATTAATATGAGATTGCTTTCATGGGGTTATCCCGAAGGTAATGGACTAGAAAAGCTTATTGAACAGCATAAATTATATCCCATTACGGCTCTTACGAGTCTAAAAAAAGGGGAAAAACAGCTCTTATTACAAGAGGGGCTTGTGACCTGTCAGGATATTCTTGAAAATATGAATAGGCTTACTTCCTTGCGTATTTCTAAGTCAGTTTTGACTTTATTACAGGAAGAGTGTCGTAGTTTATTAAGATAAAAAAGGAACAATATGAAAAATATATATAAGCTGATAGCTTTAATGAGCTGCATGGTAGCTTTTCATGCAAAAGAAGTAAATAAGTCTTTAGATGTTGATGTATTTATTAATCTTATAGGTCTTAATTCTGATCAGAATTATTCAGGGAAGCGTGAAGATTTTAGTGTATCTGTTGGTACGTCACGAAAAGAACTTAAAAAGGTATACAAAGGTGGTCAGCAGGCGTATCAGGTATCAAAGGAAGATATGCCTGATCTGGTGATACAGTTTAAGAGTGAACAAGAGGCAGGTGCGCACTATGCGTTTATCCTTAATCCTGCGTTATCTATGAGCAAAAGAGCTGATAAAAAAGTATATCTTGATGTTATTTATAATACTCATATGCCTTATCAACATAAAGATGCATTTATTCTTATAAAGTTTGATATAGCTGTTCAACCTCTGTCGTACAAAAAATCAGTGGGTAATTTTTTCAAACAACGCTTTGCTTTGATGGAGTATGATCTATTCTTAAAAAGAAACATTAACCCTGCTGATATGATTCTTATTGATGTGCAGGATGCTATCAATCAGATTAATGCAATAAAACATGATCTTAAGATAATGGGCGATACTCTTACACAGACTGATTTTATTCGTATATGGAATGCTCTTGAGAAGAAAAAATTAGTTGCTAAAAAAGATGATCGGGCAGCGTATACAAATGCGCAGTATTGGCTTGATTTTAAGATGGATCCTAAAAAACAAAAAAAATCATAAATTGAGAAAAATTAAGAGAGCAAGTATACTTTTTGCGTATCCCATCTTATCTAAGTGCCCGTAGCTCAGCTGGATAGAGCAACGGATTTCTAATCCGTAGGTCGCAGGTTCGAATCCTGCCGGGCACACCAGTTTCTAGTTTTTGCTGTTTTGCAGATCTCGTTGAATATCGGTTTAAGCTCTAGATCAATCTTTTCATCTTTGTACGAGCAGTTCGAAACTAAAATATCAATTAATCTTCGTTTTTGTGCGGGTTCTTGTTTTTTGAACAGAGAAACGGCTTTTTGTGCCAGTTCTAAAATAAGATTCGCATTTTCTAGATAGTGGGTATCTGCTTGCTGGAAAGCTAAAAGTCTTGAGGCAAGCTCTTCTTTCTCTTTCAGCCATTGTGTTGTATATGCCTGCCAAAACTCTTCGCTTATTTTTTTGTCGATTTTATCACGATAGGCTTCATCAACACGGCTTTGAAGTAAGTTTATCTGCTTCTCGATCTGATGAACCTGATTATTATGGTACTCAATTTTATCTGAAAGGCTTTCTCTTAACCCCTGTAAAATAATGTCTTTTGCTGCCTCGGGAATATAAAGATTATTTATTTGCTCTTCAAAGAACCGCTCTAGCACTTCTTCTTTGAGGTACGTTTGTTTACAGTTTCCTTTGTAACCTGTGCAACGGTAATACGTATACTTCCCCTTTTTTATTTCTGCGGTTAGGGCGCAGCCACATACTCCGCAGGTGATGAGATTTGAATAAGCAAAAAGCTCTTTTCTTGATTTGTTCTTGTGCGGGTTTTTAAGCATTTTTTGAACTTTTTGGAATAGGTCATTGTTGATTATTGGTGTATGGGAGGCATTTGTGTATTTCTTGCCCTTCCAAAGGAAAACCCCTGTATAGAATTCATTATTTAAAATTGTTTCAAGCTTACTCGTATAAAAATTTTTACCGTTTTTATATATCATGCCATCAGCAAGCATCGTTTTGCGGAGGGATAAAAGCGAATAAGAGCCTGTTGCGTATAATTGGAACATTTTTTTTACGTAGGGAGCTGTTTCTGGGTCTATGATTATGACCTTTTTCCCGTTAATGATTGAGTTTGCATAGCCATAGGGCGCCCATGATGGATATATGCCTTGAGCGGCTTTTTCTGACATGCCTTTACGTACCTCCTCGGATAAGTTGTCGACATAATTTTTAGCCATTAAGGCTCTAATGCCGAAAAACAACTTTTCATTAGATGAAGAATCTCGAGCCAATATGGCATTTTCTTTTACTAGGTGAATTTTTATATCCAACTGATTCATGAGATTCTCTAATGACGCGTAATCGAATATGTTTCTTAATAATCGATCAGTTTTTTCGACGAGAATATGCTTTATGTTTTTATTGCTTTTTAAATACTCAAACATGCTATTAAACTGTATTCGCCCGGTTTTTTTGGCAGTTTCGATATCGGTGAAGCTTTTAGCTATTATATAGCCTTTTTTTGCGGCATACTCCTGCAAGGCTTTAGTTTGAGCAGGAATTGAATATCCTTCTATCTCTTGGTCTTTAGAAGACACCCTGGCGTAGATAACCGCCTTATTCATGGTTGTCCTTTTTTATATTGGCCGTTACGGGCGATTGAGCAGCTTTAAGGTGTTCCTGAATCGATTCAACAACAAGTTCACGCATGGTTTTTCCATTTATGGCAGCCATAGCCTTAAACTTTTGATGGTCTTCTTTTGGTATATCTATGGTTATACGGGAAAGCTGTCTTTTGGTATTCATATTTATCCTTAATTTTTCATCATTAACTACCGATTTATCTATTTATTATTATACAGAAATAATGAAATAAAGAAAGCTTTTATTTGGCCGCAGTCATTCTTGAGCCTATTTTTTGAAATATTCAGGCTGAAACTATTTATCGTCATTTGTCAATCTTACTAATATTGGAAAAAGGCTTATAATTAAGGATATATAGGGGTAATCGATTAAATTTAGGGGTCAATAATGAAGAGGTTGTTTGGATGGTTAAGGGATTTGATTATTGACAATAAGAATTCTTTTGCTGTTGATAAAAATTTTATATCTAGCAATGTGCTGACCAAGAACGCTGAAAAAACGAGCGCACAAAGGGTTAGAAATATTTACGACCCGTCTGCGGTTAAGCCATTTAAGGTTAGTCGCAGTAAGCTTGAACTTTTCATGCGGTGTAAGCGATGTTTTTATCTTGATCGAAGATTAGGAGTAAAAATACCGCCTGGCTATCCGTTTTCACTAAATATAGCGGTTGATGCTCTTTTGAAGAAAGAGTTTGATAGATATCGCGAAGAACAAAAGTCACATCCTCTTTGTGTTGAAAATGGCATAGAAGCCATCCCATTTAAACATGCTGATATTGAACGGTGGCGTGATTCTCTGCATGCGGGGGTCCAATATGTTGTGCCGAATACTAATCTTATGCTGCAAGGTGGCTTGGATGATGTTTGGGAAAATCCCAAAACTAAAGAATTGATGGTTGTAGACTACAAGGCGACTTCAAAAATAAGCGAAGTTTCATTAGATGCTGAGTGGCAAATTGGCTATAAGCGTCAGGCTGAAATATATCAATGGCTTTTGCGCAAGAATGGTTTTAATGTTTCAGACACAGCATATTTTGTGTACTGCAATGGCAAAGTAGATAAAAAATCATTCAGCAAACAGCTTCATTTTGACGTTTTGCTTCTTCCATATAAAGGGAATGATTCGTGGGTTGAACCGGCTGTTTTAGAGGCGTATAAATGTCTTCAATTGGAGGTTATTCCAGAAGCTGAGGCGTCCTGTGATTATTGCCAATATTGGAAAGCTGTTAAAAGGCATATTTTAGATACTTAAATTTAGTTTTTTAAAGATGTATCAAAAAGGTAAAATGTAATGGCTGCTAAACATAAAAAATCACAATATTTCTTTAATGATGGCCTGTTTACTGGCCTTACGAGTTTTGAAGATCTAGAAAATAGGATTGCCAATTTACCGTTAGAACAAAAAGGGGATGCTTTTGAAGTTTTTGCAGAGGCATACTTTAATACTCAGTCAAAGCAACAAGCACTGGAGGTATGGCCTGAGAAACAGCTTCCACAAAGTTTGCGCGATAAACTTGGTATACCAGTAGACGCTGGAGTTGACGGTGTTTTTTTAACTCATGCAGGATTATATAAAGCCTATCAGATTAAATTTAGAACAGGTAGAACTGCCCTAACATGGGATGGTGACGGGTTGGGAAAATTTTTTGGACAAACTGACCGTGTAAGTGAACGCGTACTTTTTACCAATTCGATTGACTTATCTCACATTACAAATAATCGTGTCGATTTCTATTCGATTAAGGGAAATGATCTTGATGTGCTTGAGCAAGCAGATTTTAAGGCAATTGAAATTTGGTTAAGATCAGGCTCAGTAATTCGAGAAAAAAAATCGCCCCGCCCACATCAATTAGAAGCAATCGAAAATATTGTAAAAGAGCTGAACACTAATGATCGTACCACGGCTATTATGGCCTGTGGTACGGGTAAAACATTGGTAGCTCTTTGGGTTGCCGAAAAAATGGGAGCACAAACGATTATTGTGTTATTGCCTTCTCTTGCATTGGTAAAACAGACTCTGCATGAATGGGCAGGAGAAAATAACTGGAAAAATTTCAATTATTTATGTGTTTGTTCTGATTCAACAGTAGTCCAGAATGAGGATGAAATTATCCTATCAAAATATGATTTAGATTTTTCGGTGACTACCCGAAAAGAAGTTATACAAGAGTTTCTTAATAATCAAACCTTCCCCCACAAAATCATTTTTTCTACTTATCAATCTTGTCCAATTGTTGCGAAAGCAATTTCTCAGGGATTTTCTTTTGATTTAGCCATATTTGATGAAGCTCATAAAACGGCCTCTCGTCAAGCAACTAACTATGCTTTTGCTTTGCAGGACAAGTATTTATCGATTAAAAAGAGGTTGTTTATTACTGCAACGCCTCGCCATTACAATGTTAATAAAAAAGATAAAGAAGGGGATCAGAAGATTGTTTTCTCTATGGATGATCCAAAAATATATGGGTGGGTTGCGTATAAGCTTTCCTTTAGAGAGGCAGTAAAAAGAGACTTAATATGTGATTATAAAGTACTTATATCAATAGTAACGTCTGAAATGATTAATCGTGAGCTATTGAAACGCGGTGAAGTTATTATTGAAGGTGATGTAATTAAAGCACAGCGTATCGCCAATATTTTGGCGATACAGAATGCTATAGAAAACTATGGAATAAAACGTATTTTTTCATTTCATAGTTCAGTATCGGCAGCTAAGTCATTTACTGCAAAAACAAATGAAGGGGTAGCTCTATATCTTAAAAATTTTACTACGTTACACGTTAATGGTGATATGCCTACAAGTAGGCGTGATTTACTTTTAAAAGAATTCAAAGAATCAGAAAAAGCCATTATTTCCAATGCTCGTTGCCTTACTGAAGGTGTAAATCTTCCTGCCGTTGATATGGTCGCCTTTATTTCTCCTAAAAGAAGTAAAGTTGATATTGTACAGGCTGCAGGCCGAGCAATGAGAAAACATGACGGTAAAAAATGTGGGTATATTTTTATTCCACTTTTTGTGCAACTTACAGAAGGTGAAATCCTTGAACAAGCCATTAAGAAGACACAATTTGACACTGTTTGGGATGTCTTGCAGGCGATTCAAGAACAAGATGAAAGTTTGATAGAAATCATTGAACTAATGAGAGAGAATTTGGGTAAAGGACTTGGCGTCAATGATAATGGATTGCGAGAATATATTGAAATTTTAGGTCCGGAGCTATTATTAAATGAGTTACGCAGATCAATAATAACTCAAATTATTGATAAATTGGGGGTAAATTGGGATGAGCGGTTTGGCGAGTTGCTGAGGTTTAAAGAATTGTTTGGTGATTGCAATGTACCCCAAGATTATTCAGAAAACTCAGATCTTGGTGTATGGGTAAGCATTCAACGATGTGCTTATAAGGCAAGGAAGATATCCTATCAGCGTATTAAAAAGCTTGAATCTATTGGTTTTGAGTGGAATCAACATTTGGAACAATGGAAAAGGATGTTTGCTGTGCTGTGTGAGTATTATGAAAAAAATGGCAATTGTCTTGTGCCAACTGAATATTCTGAAAATAAAGAGCTTGGGATGTGGGTTGTCGATCAACGGAAAAACAGAAGAAGATTATCCCAAGAGCGAATTGTAAAGCTTGAGTCAATTGGTTTCGAATTTTATCCCTTAGATAGAGTCTGGGACGCCAGATTTGCAGAGCTGTGCCAATATCGAAAAAAATATGGAGATAATCCCCCGACTAAGTCCTCAGAATATCATAACCTTGCAATATGGATGCAACATCAAAGGATTTACTATAGGGAGGGACGATTGCCTGTGGAGAGAATTGCTCGACTTGAATCGATTGGGTTCGATTGGGATCCATTGACTAATTTATTGGAAGTGATGTTTTCCGAGTTGTGTAAATATCGTGAAATTCATGGTGATTGTAATGTGCCGGCTCAATATGCTGAAAATCCGGCTCTTGGAATATGGATCAGTAACCAACGGACTTATTATAAAGAAAAAAAACTCTCTAAAGATCGAATAGATCGACTTGAAGCGATTGGATTTCTTTGGAATCCATTGATAGAGCAATGGGAAAAAATGTTTGCTGCGTTGTGTACATACTATAAAGAGCAAGGCCATTGTAATGTACCAAAACGATATTCTGAGAACCCCAAGCTTGGAAAATGGTGTCAGAAGCAACGAAATGATTATAAAGAAGGAAAAATAGTACAGAATCGGATAAATCGACTTGAAGCAATTGAATTTCTTTGGAGTCCACGAGCGGCTCAATGGGAAAGAATGTTTGCTATGCTGTGCGAGTACCACAAAAAACAAGGTCATTGCAATGTACCGCATAAGTTTAAAAAAAATCTTGCTCTTGGATTATGGGTGAGTGTGCAACGAAGAGCCTATAAAACAAATAAGTTATTGAAAGATTATATTAACCGCCTTGAATTAATCGGATTTGATTGGGATCCACTTGCTACTTATTGGGAGATGATGTTTGCTGAGTTATGCAGATATCGTGAAGTTCATGGTGATTGTATTGTGCCGGCTAAATACTTTGAAAACAAAGAGCTTGGGAGGTGGGTTAGTGCCTTAAGAACTGCTTATAATAATAAGGGCATTTATCCTGAGAGGCTTAAACGGCTAAATGATATAGGGTTTATTTGGCGTTTAGTCAATCGTTGTAAATCAATTTCATGGGAAGATCGTTTTTCCCAATTGTGTAATTTTAAAGAATTCCATGGCCATTGTGATGTGCCTAGAAATTACCCCGAAAATCAGCAATTGGAGAGATGGGTTAGAACGCAGCGTGAGAATTATAAAAGGGGATGTTTACTACAAAAGAAAATTGATTTACTGACAAATATTGGGTTGGTATGGGGATTTAGTAATAAAAATAACGATTGCACGGCTTAAAAGCCTTGGGATGAATCTTAATAAATTATTTACCTATTTTTTTTGAAAATATTTTTTCTAAGTGTTCGATATCCTTTTTTGTAAGAGTTCTTTCATTGTCATTTTTACTAAGTCTTTTCATAATTTTGCCCTGGTTATATTCATCGATGCTGCCATAACTAGTTAAGGTGGTTAGAACGCTATTATGGCCGATGTTTTGGCTCCAGGCTTTATAATCTTCAGGTCCCTTGCAGTACTTATACGCTAAATGAGCAATGGTGTTGCGAAATGAGTGTGGGTTATAATACTCCAGGCCAGCCGCTTCAAATGCATCTTTAACAATGGTCCTGATTGAAGTTGTTGATTGCCATGCCACTGTATCAAGCTCTTGCCTACTAAACTGGTCGTTTTCATCAAGTGATAGCTTTGTGCTGGGGAAGAGTGGGTCATTATTGCCAAAGAGTTTTTCGTCCTTTAGAAAATTCACCCATTCCATAAAGGCATTCTTTAAAAAATCACCAACAGGGAAGTAGTAGGTTACGATCTTTTTGCTGTATTTTGTTTTGACCTCTTGAGGGTGTTGCTCAACTCGGTCATCAAAAACATGCTTTAACTTAATCGATGTTATAGCGGTCACGCGGGCGCCAGTTAATATTAAAAAGGCAATAAGAGCACGATTCCTCTTTTGAATTTCTGTTTCTGATGGCATAGTTCTGACAACATGCTCAATTTGCTGTAGCGTAGGGAACCTTTTTGAAGGTGTTGAGCGAGCGATTTGTATGTCTTTCCCGGGCAGTTTGAAGTAGTCAATATCGGTAAAGCTTAATCTACGCTTATAGCCTTTTTGGCTGTAGAGCCATTGAAAAAAGCTGATCAAATTTTCCGATGTGTGCAGTAAATAAGTTTTGCTTATCGGTCCATCGGTTTTTTGATTGTTCTTTTCGCGCAGGTGTTTTTTGAACGCGATGATATCTTGTCTGTTTATTATTTTAAAATTTTTGAAGCCCGTAAGCTCTTCAAATAGGTAGAGAGCATTCCTTATGTTATTTACTGTTGACTCGGCTTTGCCGCATGCTTCTTTTACATACTCAAAATACTGGCGCTTGATGCGTTCGTTTTCAGCATTAAATTTAGCCATTTTCTATCCTCTGTTTTTATTAGCGATAGCGCAGGTCTTGGTACACTCTATTAAAATCTTCTTCATGCACCGCTTGTATGAAGAAGATTTCTTTAAGCAAATTGATTTTATTAGGTGAGATAGCCTTGCTAATTTTGGTACCGCACACCTCGCAAAACCCTGCGACGATACTTCTGGCTGTGGTTATTTTCATACAAACGTTATTATCTCGCGGTTTTTGTGGTTGTTGGCATTTACAGCAGAATAATTCATAGGGTTGGCATGGGCGCTTTTTACTAGAGGTTCTCGCCTTAAGGAATTCTATTAAATCTTGTCCGAAGATTAGGTATGGTTGCTGTTTATCTATTGCTTGAAGTCCTTCTTTGTGCCATCTATGAACGGCGCTTACGTGGACATTTAGCAGAGAGGCAATCTCATCTATTGAGTATGTTTGCTTCGATCTGATGATTCGTGTGTTAAAGTTTTTACGAAACTTTTTTACGTTTTTCTTCTTTTTCTTGTACATCTTTCATATCCCACTCAAGCAACAACCCAAACAGCTCAATAAGAGGCCTATAATCAATCTCAGCGTTAAGACTTGGTTGGGGTTGAGCTTTACTATTGATTTTCATTCGTTACTACTCAATAAAGATTCAGAGAGAGTCGGCTATGATTGATTCGTATTTACTGATTACGACAGTCTCAATTGCGTCGGCAATTTCTTTATTGATAGGGTGAAAAACATTAAAGCTGTTGATAGGCGATTTTCGGGTGGGGTATGTCAGTCTGTAGCCGCCCTGGGGACGCGTATATATGCCTATGGACGAAAAATAAAATGAATGATCGAAGACCAGGCTTGCGAAAGCGACAAGGCCATCTTTTGGTCTGACGGGGATGATCTGTATATCGGTTACTTTGTTTTGCATAGTTTTTACCTTTTTGGGTAATAGATTAAAAATCACCATGCAAACAAACCTATAGATAGGTTGATGGGCCCACTTGGGCCCATTTTAGAATGTGTTGTGAATTACTTTATGAGGCGGGTTGGATAGTTAACCGAAATAGTACCTCTTTTTGATGTTATATAGTCTGCCAATTCGAACACTTTTAACGCATTAGTTCTTATGACCCTTAATGCGCTCGTAACCTGATCTTTTTTGGGCGTTGCAGTATCAGGAAGGTTTTCTCCGGCTTCATCGTAGGATAGATTTTCCATTGTCAGAGCTAGATGTAAGACTTCTGCAGAATTACCTACCAGTTCTCGAGTAATTTTGCCTTTTCTCCATATACCTTTTCTTAAATCATTTGCATTGGTATAGCGATAAGTAAGTTCTTCATCAGTAGCGACTGGATTTTCATAGGATAGTAGTATTGGTTTAATGAATGACCATACGTGGTGGGCATATATTTTATATTCTTCTGTATCGAAATCCTGCCTTGCATTATTAGTTGCATCCAAAATACTATCAAGTTTGAGAAAATCGACCTTAAAAAAATAAGCTGCAGGGTGTTGGTTGGTCTCAATAAAAGATAGGTACCTGTCGTGGCGTTTTTTAAAATCATACAGGGATAAGATATGGTGGAGCATATGAAGGCTGTACCATAGAGTACCCTTTTTTGCTCGTTCAAAAAGAGTTATTTCAGCGCGACATTGTTCAAGGCTAGGGGCAAAAATATAGCTGCTGATATTACCCTTCTCATCAACTATTGCCAGTTGTCTTAATAGCTTTTCGGAGTGATTATCAGCAAGCTGCCATTTCATATTAAACATAAGGAATATGCAAATCCGTCTAATAAGCTCCTCTTGCAAAAAAATGAGCCACCAGCTTGAAGGAGGATTGTTTTTTTTGAGATCGTTGCATTCTTCCAAAAAAGGAGAAAGAGTTGGTATATGTTCTTTATAACCGGCAATGAGGGCTTCAGCTGCTTTTATTTCTTCGAACGATTGCCTTTTAAGTTTGAAAAAGGTAGTTAGGGCGTCATGTGAGCTTTGTATTATAGCCTTTAGGTCTTTTTCTAATACCTTGTTTTCAAAAATGTTTTCAGCAAAAGCGGCGATTTCTGGCAAACAATTTTTAGGCTGAAATGATATTTGGATACGATCGTAAGCGGCCTGTGTTTTTTCATATAAGGACTGAGGCATCAACGTTACCTTTTGGATTACTTATTTTTTTATACTTTTTTCAATAGAACTATTACACATTAAGTATAAACGATGCTTAAAAATGGCTAAACAATAAGTAGTTTTCTGATTTCTGGAAGATCTGCGCCTTCAGTGACAAAAGCTCTAAAATAGTCCGATTCAATTAATTTTCTGATTGATTGGTTATGTAGAAAGTCTAAACGATAGTTGAAGAACCAAATTCCTTTTCATAGAGCATGCGAACACCTTCACAGAGAAGTGCTGACCTATCTGTTTTATTGCGAGCTCTGAGGCGTTTAATAAATACCTCATCTAAAAGGCGTTGGTCTTCATCAGACATATACATAGTAGTTTTGGTTTTTTTAATAGCTGATGCTGTTCTCATAATAATTCTCCCTAAATAACGATAAAAAGTTCAGCAGTAATTTTACACTATAGATAAAACAATGTTAAGAAATCGTACCATCTTGCCGACTTGATTGTTTCGCTGTACACTCAAACTATGCGGCTTTAGCCGCTAAGCAGGGATCAAATTTATGGGCTAGAGGGGAAAATTTCATGAATAAAAACTATCTATATCTTTTGACGTTCTTTGCCATGTCGTTACATGGTATGGCTGAACAACAGTGTCACATTGAAGAAATTGACAACAATCTGTGCACTCAAGAACAAGAAGGGCTATTGGCAGGAACGCTCGTAAAAGTTCCTATGGGGTATATTCCCGTAGAAAAGTTAGTAGTTGGTGATCTGATTATTAGTCGTAATGAAAATGGTATTTTAGAAACAGATATCGTAACAGCCATTCAGCATCAACACGTACAAGAAGCGATATGCGTAACAGTTGGTGGTAAAGACGTTGTTATTGCCAATGGGCACAAGCTTTTTGCGCCCATCATCAAAAAATGGATTGAAGCTCGGCACATGTCATACAATGATCATCTTATGCTATTTCCTTTTAATGAAGCAGTGATCGAAGATATTAAGATAGTACAAGGTAATTTTAAGGTCATTGCTATCTCGGTAGAACATAATCATAATTTTTTCATATCAGAACAAGACATTCTTGTTCATAACATGATGGCAGATTTAGCAGCACGGGCAGCAGTTGCTGCTGCAAAACTTGCAATAGAACTCGCTAAAATACTCGCAGCACAAGCCGCGGCTCGTGTTGTAGGAAATGCATCCGAGAGCGTCCTTGGTAATGGAGATATTGCTAGGAGAATAACTGGTACATTGCAAGGAGCAGCATATAACGGTGTAATACACAACGTAGATCATGAGATACATGTTCGGCAACGAGCAGAACAAACGCGAAGCGGAGGAGCAACAGACGCACCGCCTTCCGTTGGATCAATAGCAGCGGGAACAGCAGCCGGTGTAGCACGAACTTTTGGTGCAGGTACAAGCAGAACGGTTTCCAGAGTTGCAGAGGCATTACACGTAATGCCCTATAATCCTGCAGAAGATCTTCACCCGATGAGAGTCTCAGGTACTGCTACAGCTCCTATGGTTGCTACTCCTCAAACAAATACACCCGCAGGCTCTGCTGGTGCTACTGCAGCAGATTCGGGTATTGCTACGACTCCTGCGGTTGCTACTGCCAGAACAAGCACACAAGTATTATCTCTTGGCGCTGGCAATAGTACTGACGTTTCTCAACAGATGGCACCTGGTACAGCTATTGTTCCCAATGAAACAGCTATTAGAAGTGATATGGCAGGAGTTGGTAGAGGCACGGAAGGGCATTTTGAGCACATTGATGTTCATGCACAATTACGACGTCAAGATGAGGGGAATCTTTCGACGCGACCTGATTTGCTCATACCAGCTACGACGACAACTGACGGACATAGCGGAGAATTGGTTAATTGTTCTCTAGCTCAAGGACTTGCTCGGGTTGGCGGACCAATTATTGCTAACAGTGCTCCAGGATTGGCGGCAGTTCTTGGGATCAAATCAGCTCAAGAACTGCAACAAGATTTTGAAAAACAGTCGAAAGCTATTTTCCACGTTGATGAAAGGTCAGAAAAAACTTTATCTGACCACGATAAAATGGCTTCTGCTCCTGCTGGAGTACGCCCTGCAAATATTCCTCCTAGGGTTGTTGCCAGATCAGTACCACCTAAAGTCATTCCTATGGGTGCTCAGGAGGCACCAAGTGCTGCGCTTACGGGTTCAACTACAGGATTTGTTAGCGTTGCCCCAGAAGAGGCAATCCCGCTTTCTACTAGACAAGCAATGGAAGATCTAAGTCATCCTACTATCAGCCCAGTGCCAGCCGTTGGACTGGTCTATGATAGTACTAGAGGTGGATATGTTAGACCAACAACATCCACTAATATTTCCCATCTTTTTGGTGGGGGAAGAGATGAAAAAGCTGATGCCATTTATCGACAAGAGCAAGCCGTTAAAGAAGAAGAGCATCACAGAAAGTTTTTAGCTGATCTACAGCAGTACGAAAGCGCTCCAGAGCGTGCTCAAAGAGAATCAGAGATGCGTTCTAAAGGCGACTATAAACCATCTATTGAGATAATTCGGGCCCAACAACATCGCAAAGAAGAAGCTCTACAAAAAGTAGAGCGGGATAGAGCTGCTTATTATTCCAGTCTTTCTTGGGGTGAGTGGCTAGGTAGTTTTTTTACCGAAGAAGACTCTGATGCCTCAAATGCACTCGTTATGCAGAAACTTCAAAAAAAGGCACATCAACACAAGCTTAAGGAACAACAAGGTAAACAAGCTGGTGGTGCTGGCGGTGGTGGTTCTGGCGGAGATGGCAAGGATAAAAAAGATTTGTTGGCAGAAGGTGGCGCAGGACTAACTCTAGCTGCTAAAGAAGCTGGAGATAATGAATCTCAAATAGAAGGCGTCGCTTCGCGGGTAGTAGACGGGATCAGAAGTCTACTAACAGATACTGACAAAAAAGAGAGGGTTTTCAGTTGTTATCGCTGGGCAAAAGAAGTAGGACTGAAACGTATTAAACAACCTCCCTTTGATTCTCATGGACAAAAGGTTTTTCAATTACCTAAATCGAGTGACCTAATTACACCAGATGCTGATGCACATATAGGAGGTTGGTGGAAACTGATAAACAGGCATGGAAAACGAATAGGTACTTTAGATAAGGATCTTAAGTTAATACAAGAAGGCTAATCAATTATGAATATTAAGATGGAAATTGCTCGAGAGTATGGCATATCCGACTATCAATTTGATGCAGATGGTAAAAAAGAACCGTTTAAGCATCGTTATTGCAGAATAACTTTGAAAGGCTCTGGAAAAGATGGAGGTGATTTTTCAGAAGAAAACATGATGTCCCTAGAATATTGGCCGGAGGAAACATATGAAAAACAGTGGAGAGAAGGATTAGAGAGACTTAAAACACATGGTACCTCCTGTTTAATAGCTTCTGTAGAATGCCCACCAAAAGGAGCCTTTGTAAACTGCTGGATCCTTTATAAAATTGATAACAAAATACATATTCAAAATAGAATGTTTTTTGCCAATATTTATAAAAAAGCTGTAAGAAAAAATATCGTTACAACAGAAAATTGCTATGACTTGCTTATTGACCAACGAGAAGTAGTCGACGAAGACGGTAGAAAAATATCAGAATGGGTTGTTTCTGTTGATTAACTAGGTACTTTAGATAAGGATCTTAAGTTAATACAAGAAGGCTAATCAATTATGAACATTAAGATGGAAGTTGCTCAAGAGTATGGCGTATCCGACTATCAATTCGATGAGGATGGCAACAAGGAACCATTTAAGCATCGTTACTGCAGAATCACGTTGAAGGGATCTGGAGAAGATGGAAGTGATTTTTCAGAAGAAAATATGATGTCCCTAGAATATTGGCCGGAGGAAACATATGAAAAACAGTGGAGAGAAGGATTAGAGAGACTTAAAGCGCATGATACCTCCTGTTTAATATCTTCTGTAGAATGTCCTCCCAAGGGAGCCTTTGTAAACTGTTGGACGCTTTATAAGATCGGCAATAAAATACATGTTCGCAATCGAATGTTTTTTGCCCATATTTATAAAAAGGAAATCGGGAAAAATATCATTACCACTGAAAACTGTTACGACCTACTTCTGCAAAGACCACGTAAAATAGTTAATGAAGATGGTAAAAAAATATCAGAATGGGTTGTTTCTGTTGAATAACGAGGATCAGTAGTATTCCTGTTTAAATCCTAATTTTTATAGAAAGTATTGTTTGTTTACCTCTTGCTAAGTGTAATGTAGAAAAATTCAGGCAAATAAGAGCTTTTTAATCTTAGGCATCCCTATGTCTTCAGGAATAAAAGTTCTAAAATAGTCCGATAGGGCACACCAATTTTTAATCGAGTAGGCATTTTGTGAATAAATATGGACATTGGTCTAAATTTAAACAAGAACTAATGCCAATAATATTCGTATCTGCTATTCAAATATGGTGGAGTTTTAATCTTCCAGCCACTAGGCTGGAAGATTCTTTTGGTGTCTTTTTAGCCTTAGGAAGGAGCATTATTGGTGTTTTTTCATCTATTTATACCTTTTCATTTGCAGATACATTTGCCCCCTATTTCAATCTAGATTATCTGAATGAGGTACCTTACTCATCTTTTTTTAAAGAAGTAGAAACGGCCATACTCGTAGCAATAGCCCACTTAATAATGTTTTACGTGTGGTACAAAGATTTTTACCATACATCAAACACTCAATACATTCTTGCCTATATAGGCTGTCTTATAACATTCTTTTTATTTTACAGAGCAATACATCGAGTACCATCAAAATAAGTTCCAACTACAGGCTGCTTTGGGGATTTGGAGTTTTGCATTTTCCTAAAATTTCTTTGTCATATGACGATTAGCAAAGTCTACTGCCTCTTGATTATCAATGTTTATATTCCTAAGTGGTATGTGGTAGTATCCGCCTTTCAGATCGCACCATAAGGATATTTTCCCATAGAGAGATGATTGCTTGTAAAGTTGTTGAGGGTCCTTAACCAATATGGCCAATACTTGTAACACAGAAGGACCACCTGGAACCTGATATATTTTTACTGCTTCAACACCCTTCCAGTGAACACGCCCGTAGCGTTTTGTCCAGATGCCCTGTTCGTCAAAGATAGCAATTGGAGGCTTATTCTTAGTAGTAATTATCATTAACTCAACCCATCCAAAAGAAAATACCACTAGTGTTATTACAAAAAGATAAACGCCCAGAGCTATCTTTATTATCCATGTAGTCGAGTTATCAAATCCTACCATTAAGTAGCCACCTAGTGATAACAATAGAAATATCGCTAGGATATATGGTTCAATCCTGATTTTACTGTAGTCAGAATAGATATGGAGCTGTGTTGCTTTGTTATTAGTCATATGTTGCTTTTTTCTATATATGAAACTGATTTTCAAGAACATCTATAACCTATCACATAGTATCAAGCTTAGACGTCTTTTATCATAAATCTATCAACTACATACCCCTAAAAAGCTAACCATGCTTGCATAGAGATATTCTCAGGCAGAAAAGTTCTAAAATAGTCCTGTGTGGTGCACCATTCGGCACTTGATATCCTTACAGCGTGCGTTGTGTTGAGTCTTATAGAAAATGAGACTATTCCTTCTGCGTTTAAAAATTCAATAAATTAATTAGGTTCTGTTGAGTTCTCATTGTAACCATATCATAGTCCCTAGACGTTATATTCGACAAAGATCAGTCACGAGAACGTGACAAAAATGCAATGCAGAATCTGGCGCTTCTGCGTAAAATGGAAGTATCTTTAACTGAAAAATACTCATTCCAATAACGACAAAAGTATTAAAAGAAAACGATTCATCGCTTCCTTCGATAATGACTTCTTAGTTGGGCTCATTGGGGGCAAGTGAATTTAGGTGCGTTTGTCCTGGCATATTTCGGAAAATATTTAGCAATTTGTGCGTTGAAGATATTTTGCATCTCTTTATCGATGTTAGGAATATGGGCTAAATCAATACCAGAGCTGACTAATGCATCGGTAATAATCTCTGCTCGTTCAAGATAACCTGGATGATCGTGAAAACATGCCCATTCATTTTCTTTATTATGTTTACCCTCATCAATGTTGAAGGTTAAATCAAGACAATGAAATATAAGTGTTTCATAATCCTTCAGTTCAATAAGCTTTTTAATGGCGAAATGATCTGCCTTACGTTCCTTTTTGCGGGTGCGATAAGCACCAATTATTTTATCATTTGTTCGACCAACAATTATTAATGTGCCAAGACCAGCTGTTAAACCAGCGACTACACGCAACGCTAATGGTTCATTTTTACAAAGCATCGAAGATGCTTTGATTCCGGCAATCACAGAGGCTCCTAGATTGAAAGTGACTACGCCTACGTCTACTGGAAAAACTTTTAATTGATCTATATCGCCAGCAACAATATGACCACATTCATGATAGAGGCTGA
>Ga0172381_10002827_pt1 | contig 18758 bp, 16 predicted proteins | sample Leawel6488metaG_FD_119754 | JGI IMG/M metagenome (GOLD analysis project Ga0172381, IMG submission 119754) | Leachate microbial communities from a municipal landfill in Southern Ontario, Canada - Leachate well 64-88 metaG | ecosystem: Engineered > Solid waste > Landfill > Unclassified | place...
CGGGCAACGGGATTTGCACCCGTGCCGAAACCTTGGAAGGGTTTCGTGCTGCTGCTACACTATACCCGCCTTCGTCTCGCCGAAGCTCGACTTCGGCGTGGCAAGGCCCGCTATCGAGCGTAGGCGGAATTCGGTACGCCGTAGCTTTAGCGAAGGCGACCTTCGCAAAACCTACCGCGCACCTTCGGCGTGGCGAAGCCCGCTTAATCGGTTTTCTAAAGCGACCTTCGTCATTTATATTTTACAATTAATTTTACTGTCGGGGTGCTCGGATTCGAACCGAGATCAAATCCTCCCAAAGGACTCGTGCTGCCGTTGCACTACACCCCGTTTCACCTTGCCGAAACTTTAGTGAAGGCAGGCCTTCGGTCGCCGAAGCGACCTTCGGCGGGCAAAGCCCGCTGATAGGTTGCGAAGGCGACTTCACAACGACATCATACCGCCTAACCGCATCTTCGTCAACCAAAACGAAAAGCGGCAATAAATGCCGCTTTTCATAATCAACTGGTCAAAATCACAATTGGGTTTTTGTGCTATTTCGCATATTCCGTAACTCTTGTTTCCCTGATCACGTTGACTTTTATCTCTCCGGGATAGCGCAACTCTTCTTCGATGCGCTGGGCAATCTCCTTGGCCATTTTTTTAGCCCCCCAGTCGTCGACTTCCTTGGGCCGGACGAATACCCTTATCTCGCGGCCCGCTTGCAATGCCCAAGCTTTTTCAACTCCGGGGAACGATGTCGCGATCCCTTCCAATTCACCCAGCCGTTTCAAATAATTCTCCACAGTATCCTTCCTCGCTCCCGGGCGCGCGCCGGAAATTTGATCCGCGGCCTGCACGATCACGCCCTCGATGCTTTCATACGGAAAATCTTCATGATGCGACCTCATCGCCGAAATCACCGCCGGATCAACATTGAATTTTTCCAAAATTTTAACGCCGATCTCCACGTGCGAACCCTCTATTTGCTGGTCCACCGACTTGCCGATATCGTGAAGCAAACCCGCTCTTCGAGCGACTTTAACATTAGCGCCCACTTCCGCGGCGATTGCCGCCGCCAAATGAGCCACTTCCATTGAATGCAACAAAACATTCTGGCCGTAACTTGTCCGAAACTTCAGCCGACCCAACAGCTGTACCAGCCGAGGATTGAAATCCAAAATATTCACGTCATAGCAGGCCTGTTCGCCCGCCTCTTTGATCTGGTTGGCAATCTCTTCTTCGGCGATTTTCACCGTTTCTTCGATGCGCGCAGGCTGGATGCGCGAATCCTGAATCAATTTTTCCAGCGCGATCTTGGCGATTTGGCGCCGCGTCGGATCAAACCCGGAAATCACCACGGTTTCGGGAGTTTCATCAACAATAACTTCCACTCCGGTAAGCCTTTCCAGTGTCCGGATATTGCGTCCTTCTTTGCCGATTATGCGGCCCTTGATATCATCGTTAGGCAAATTCACCACCGAAGTGGTCACTTCTTGCGCCTGGCTCAACGCGAATTTCTGGATCGCTCCCACCAAAATTTCTCGGGCACGCTTTTTAAAAGGCTCCATGCCTTCGGATTCAAGTTTCCGCGTCCGGTCCAGCAAATCTTTTTCGTATTCTTTCTCCAAGGCATCCAGCAGCTCCCGGTGGGCATCGGCTTTTGACAATCCCGCCACCCGCTCCAGATTATCCACGGCTTGCTTATATAATTCTTCAAGGCTCTCCTTTAACGATTTTAACTTTTTTGCTTTTTCCTGGAATTCTTTTTCCTCGGTTTCAAACTCGGTAACTTTCTGCTCGAGCATGCTCTCGCGCTTCAAAATCAAAGTTTCGGTCTTGCCGATTTCGCGCTGGCGCAGTGCGATTTCCTGCCGACTGGCTTCCAAAAGCTTTTGCGATTTGGTTTGCGCCTCGTCGGCGATTTTCTGCGCCTCAATTTTGGCTTTTGCCAGCTTGCCGGCAATATTTTTTTCAATCGTGCCGGCACGCTTTTTGGCCAGCGCCTGGCGCGAATAATACCCTATGCCCGCGCCCACCGCCAATACGAATACCGGTGCGATTATCGTGATTAAATCCATATTCTTGCCGCCGCAATCCAATAAGCGTTCACTGTCAAAAAAGCTTTCGCGATTCAGTCAAAATGAAAACCGCTCGCGGACAAATCTGAGTTGTCGCATATCGGCTTGCGAGGTATTTATAATTTGCGATTGATTACTGATTTTCTGTTTCTACAGAGTCCCAAGAAAATTCGCGACTGCCGCGACAAATTCAGGTCGGATCATGCTCACCGGGCTAACCTCGTGCCACTTGGGCAGGCTTTTGGCGCTGATAGTAACGCCCTTGCATCCGCTGCGGGAATTATTATCGGATACTTTAAGATCAATCGTATTGGTTTTTCCCGCAGTAAAACTCACCGCGTCATCAGCGGAAGTTTTCGTTATCATTTGCGGCATAGAGTCTATTGTGAAAGTCCACTTCCAGTTATTTATCTTTGTTGCGTCTTGCGACCATATGGAACCGTTGTCCTTAACGTAGATTATCTCATCTTTGATCACTTTTTTCTTGAATTCAAGAGTGCCGCAATCCTCCCAATAAGGGTCCGGAACCGGAACTTCTACGGTCGGAACCGGATTGTCAAGTGAACAAACAAACTTCGCCTGCGCCTCTCTTTTCACTTGCACCGAGCGAGCCGCCGACGTATTGCTGTTGCCCAAAGTGCAATTCTGATTATTACCGCCCGAAATCGGCATATCGCTCACTGTCAACGTCAAATTATATTCGCCGGGAACCACTTCGCCAAACGCACTCAGCTGAATATTCTGCAATCCCGGAGACGGAGCAGTGTAGCCATACGAAGCCGGTCCGGTCAGCTGCCAATGTGAACATTGCACGCTTGCCGCGGGCTCGGATATGTTTTGGAACTGGAATGCGCACGGCTCGCAACCGGTCGCCGGATACAATATCCACTTCGGTTCGCCGCAATATCCTCCCGGACAAGTTCCGCCGCAACCCATTACGGCTTTCGGCCCGAACTTGGCGGTCGTTTTAACCCAATATTCTTTTCCCGCTTGGCATCCCTGATTATCACAATTCAAACTGATCCAACCTAATTCTTCCGAATACGCAAAACCGTGGAATCTACCCTCCGAGTCATTGGCATGGTAATAAACACCGTATACTGGAATATCCACGGCGGGACACCCGGCACCAGCTGCCGGACCTTCGGATTTCCGATCATTATCAGTATCACAAGCGCCGTAATAATTCAAGTGTATCCACCCCAACCAGCCGCCGCTGTTTGCCGGATCATCGGCGATAGCTTTAACCCGCGCCCACCCGTTTAACCAATAACGATTTTGGCCATCTTGCACGGTCGTAACCCAGGCTTTGCAACTGCCATTCGGACAATTCGTCAAATCCGCCGAATTAAACGATACATAACCAATACCCGTTGGAACACCGCTGATCATCCCCACTCCTGCCCAAGCATACCCTTTCATCGCGCCAATTTTAGGAGACGCGACATCACTGCAAACCGGATCCGTTTCGTTAATGCAAATATGGACCCCGTAATTCGCGTTATTGAACGAAATATGGCCAATGGCATCTTCGCCGGGATTCACGCCCGACCAAGCATAACCGCTCACATTATGACTTGCGCCCGCGAAAGCGCATTCCGCCACGACAATTCCCAAAAATACTGCAACCGAAAAAATACGGCTAAAAAAAACGGAATGATTGATGGTTTTCAAAGTGGTATGGTGGCGCCATTTAACCCGACGCTCACAATTTATGGACGCGATTCGCATCTCGTTTCCCCTACTTAATAACCTTTTATTACCTTGAATTAATAATAACACGTTTTGTTATTTTGCAAAGACCTTTTTGCAAAAATCCCCCGCTAATTAGCGGGGGGGGGATTTTTTATAGCTAGAATCTTGTTATGATACCGCCTCTGTCTTTGTCTTTATCACTTCGTCGATAATTCCGTATTCCTTGGCTTCCTGTGCGGTCAGGTAAAAATCGCGGTCAGTGTCGTGCGATATTTTTTCAATCGGCTGGCCGGTATGCTTGGCAATGATGCCATTAAGAGAATCTTTTATCTTTAATATCTGCTTGGCATTGATTTCAATATCCGAAGCCACGCCTTCCGCGCCACCCGCCACCTGGTGCAGCATGATTTCCGAATTTGGCAAAGCGAATCTTTTGCCCTTGGTGCCCGCGCCCAGCAGCACCGCGCCCATTGACGCAGCCATGCCCACGCAAGTGGTCGCTACCGGGCATTTGATGAATTGCATCGTATCATAAATCGCCAAACCCGCGGTCACCGATCCGCCCGGGCTGTTGATATAAAGCTGGATGTCTTTCTTCTCATCCTTCGACGCCAGGAACAGAAACTGCGCGATGATCGAATTGGCCGTCGAGTCGTTCACCGGCCCGCCCAAAAACACGATCCGCTCTTTAAGCAAGCGCGAATAAATGTCATATGCCCGCTCGCCGTACTGGGTTTTTTCAATAACCGTGGGTATTAAATTCATAAACAATGGAAAATTAAAAAATCAAAATGGAAAATGACAATTAAAAATTGTAAAATGTCTCGTTTAATAATTATAACATTTTACATTGTCATTTTGATTTTTGATTTTTACATTTTCAATTAAGTTTCTTGAAATTACTTTCAAGAAACTGAAATGTTTTCTCATTCTTGAGGGTTTCCCGGTAATACTCTTTGGTTTGTTCGTCAATGGCCGGTTTCTCGTCCTTGCCGCCGGGAATCCCTTCTTTTTCGCCCGCCTCATCCGCGATCGCCTTAACCGCCCCCGCCACCGCTTCCTCGTCGCTGACGGCGATATTCTCCGCTTTGCCGATTTCGGCCAGAACAATGAAATTCTTTATTTTTTTCTCGTTATCGTGAGCGATCCCCTCTTTCATTTCCGCTTCGGTCTTGCCAAGCTTGGCAAGGTAATCCTCAAAACTCATATTCAGCATTTGCGGCGTCCGCTCCTTGAGCTGCTGCATCGTCCTTTCCGTTTCCCGTTCGATCAAAATATCGGGAATCTCAACCTGGGTTTTCTCCGCTACGGCGTTCAACACATCTTCGCGCAAATGCTCGCGCAAATGCCGTTCTTTTTCCATTTTCAGGCGTTTGATATCATCATCGGTCACTTTGGCTTCTTCCAGTTTGAATCCGGCCGCGATCTGCTTGTAGTTCGGCAATTGGGCATGCGGATAAACCGCGATCACCGCTTTATACTCCAAAGAATTGCCTTGGGCCAATTTCAAAATATTGATCTCGGGATAGCCCATCGGCTCCAATTTGTTTTCAACGACCGCCGCCGAAAAAGTCGCCTCGATCGCCAAAGACGCCGCGCGATCCATAAGCTTCGCCTGCCCCACTTTGTTTTTAACAACTTCCTTGGGTGCCATTCCTTTGCGGAACCCGGTAATCTCCGCGTCTTTCGTGAGTTCATCCAAAGCTTTCTGGACAAAAACTTCCAGCTCTTGGGCGGGAACCTCAACGATCAGTTCAACTCTCGATTTTGGTAATTTTGTTACTGTAGTTTTATTCATTTTTCTTGTGTATTATTCCTTTTTCGCCTTTTCTTTTTTCACGGTTGTTTTTTTTACCGCTTTCTTGGCTTTTTTCGCTTTCGGAGCTTTTTTATCGGTCTTTTCGGCATCTGCCTCTTTTGCTTCTACATTTTTTTCCGGCTCCTTGTCCGCTTCAACTGCCACGACTTCTTTTTCCGCCGCTTCATCAGCTTTCACCACAGCCGCGGTTGCCTCTTTGGCATCATTTTCAGCCTGAACCAATGCCTCGCCCAGATTTTCCGGGCTGCGAACATCGATCTTCCATCCGGTCAGCTTGGCCGCCAAGCGCACGTTCTGGCCGTCTTTGCCGATCGCCAGCGACAGCTGGTCGTTGGGCACCACTGCCAAAGCCTTGTTTTTCGGCAAGATCCTCACTTCCATTATCTTTGCCGGCGACAACGCATTGGTAATATATTTGGCCGTATCCTCGGAATATTCAATAATATCGATCTTCTCGCCGCCCAGCTCATTGATCACCGCGCTCACGCGGGTGCCCCGCTGCCCCACCGCCGCGCCAATCGGATCAATCCCTTCCATAGTAGAAAACACCGCGATCTTCGTGCGGGATCCCGCTTCGCGCGCGATCGATTTCACCACCACCTGGCCCGCGCCGATTTCCGGCACCTCCAACTCAAACAACTTGGAAACGAATTTCGGATAAGCGCGCGACAAAAATATTATCGGCCCCTTGGAAGTCTGTTCCACTTTCAGCACGAACGCCTTCAGCCGCTGCGCGGGCCGGTAAAATTCGCCCGGCACCTGTTCTTCGCGGTTCAAAACCCCCGTGGTCTTGCCAATGTCCATGAACGCCGTCCGATTCTCGATGCGCTGGACAATACCCGAGATTATCTCGCCTTCCTTGAGCTTGAAATCGGCGAAAATGGTTTCTTTTTCCGCCTCGCGTATCTTCTGGATGATCACCTGCTTGGCCGTCTGCGCCGCGATGCGGCCAAAATCGTGTTTCTCGATCAAAGGAATTTTAATTTCGTCGCCGGGTTTAACGTCGGGGTCCTCCAACTTGGCATCCTCAACCATAATATGCTTCTCCATATTGAACTTGACCTTTTCCACTTCGCCCGCCATAGCTCCCGCAGGAGCGGCGGCGGGTTCTTTTGTTTCAACCGCGCTCGCCGCCGCCAATTTCATCTGTTCCAATTCCTCCGCGGAATAGATCATCGTCTCATCCATCACGGTCTTGACCTGCCAAAAATCCGCGTGACCAGTTTTAGGGTCAAGCTTGGCTTTGATCACCTGACTTTTTTCGCCGTATTCTTTTTTGTAGGCCGCGGCCAGCGCGGTCTCGATGCTTTCAATGATTTTTTCCGCGGCCAACCCCTTTTCCTGGGAAAGCTGGTTCACCGCCGATGCGAATGATTTTAAATCCACAGTATTAAATGTAAAATTGAAAAATCAAAATGGAAAATGACAATGTAAAATTATAAAATCCGCATTTGGAAATTTTAACATTTTTAATTGTCACTTTGATTTTTGATTTTTACATTTTTCATTTTTATTAAAACTAATGTCCGATTTTCATCGGACTACATTTCCACTGTAACATCTCTTGGGGCTTTGTCAAATCGCGCTTTTTTGCGCGGGCCGCGATTCCAAAGCCAACGCCCGCCGTTCCAGCGCCGCGAAATCATCGTAATCGACTTTCTTTTTCAAATCCTGCTTGATAATATTCAAACCCCCCTTGATTATCGTCAAATCTTCCGTATTTGCCGCCACCTGTTCGCTCAAAGCCACGATTTTCCCATCAATTCCTTCCAACCGGCCATCGATTCCGTCCAAGCGGCCATCAATTCCGTATAGGCGGTTATCGATTCCGTCCAATCTTCCGTCAATCTCACCCAAATGGCCATCGATCCCATCCAATCTTCGGTTAATATCCAGATGCCCTTCGGCCACTAATTGAATTTTACTTTCCAAGTCTTCGGCAACCACATCAAAATGCCTCTTAATTTCGTCTTTGAAATCAGTGATTTTTCTATCGTTTTCGTCAAAATATTTTTTTAGGAATTCTTTTGTTTCGCCGTCCATATTTTCAGAATAACATCCATCCAAAACTGATGTCAATTACAAAAAACTGTTATTAAGTCTTTTTCCAAAAGAGCGGATTTAAGAACCAGTCTCTGCATTTTAAGAGGCTGGTTCTTGAACCCGCGGTTGATAAGCATTCAGTTTTTACCAAGCTTCTCTTTATTTATTTCCCCTAAAACTGCTTTTATTTGGATTTTCAACCGCGGCAAATCTTCTTTTGCGGTTTTCCAAACTTTTTTGCCATCAATACCGAAATACTCGTGGATAATCATATCCCTTAATCCGCACATATACTTCCACGGAATATCTTTATGCTTACCCCTAAGCGCCGACGACACTTTCTTCGCTGCTTCGCCAATAATGGCAAACCTCATCGCCACGGCGTCGCGAATCGCAAAATCAATCGAAAAATCTTCAAATTTCATTTTGCCCAGGTATTTTTCGATCAAAACAATACTCTCGTAAATATCGGTTATAAATAATTTTTGGTCTCTTTTCATATGACCGGAATTTGCGCGCTCAACACCGATTCTTTGATGACCGGCTTGATACAGCCATATTCAACAAGGTCGACTTTGCGTTTTAACGCTTTTTCCAATTCCAATTTCAAAGCAATCGCGCCGAATAAAGTCATTTCCTCGGGCAATTCCACCAGCAAATCAATATCGCTGTCCTTTTTTTCTTCCCCTCGCGCGCATGATCCGAAAACCGCCGCTTTGGTAACGCCGTATTTTTTAAAAATCCCCGCCGCCTTTTTTTTAATGATTTTATCTATCGTCATAACCAAATAATACCACAAAATAAATCTGCCAGACAATTATAAAATAATAACCACTCACTGGGGCATTTGTATTTGGGGTCTATCCCCTGTGTAATCGCAGGGGTTAGACCCCTTCAATAGCATTATGAATTCAAATCCTGTTGTCGGGGTCGCACCCCTGCTTCACCAAGCTTCGCAGGGGAACGACCCCAAATACAGAAAAAACTGCCACAGCAAGCAGTTACACAAAAAAAATAAGCACGGCCATTGATTGCAAACGGATCCCCGCCCGCAACCTCGGCCACACACTGAATAGTAACCTTGTCCGAGCGGCAATATCCGCCGCTCCGGGCCATGGCCGATGTTTATCACCGGCGGCGCCGGCGGCCACCAGCCACGATATTGACAACCGGCCACACCGGGTACTGGATAAAATGCCGGAACACTACCCAGTATCGATTCCTCGGCCTTCACTGGCTCTTTCGACCACACGACCGGATAAAACTTTTGGTCAACGCTTTCCTCCGGCCACACGACCGGATAAACTTCTTGTTCCGCGGCTTGCGCACCCACGCAAACCAGCAAAAAAATCAAAAATGTATTTGCGATCTTCACAATCTCGCCTCCTTGGCACTATTAATTAAAACAATATATAAAAATAGTATTTGTCAAGATTGGAGCTGGATAACCACTCACTGAGGTATCAATTATAATTGATTGAGCTGGTATTCATTCCTCCTTTATAAAAGGAGGTGGCGCGTAATCGCGCCGGAGGATTTTTGAATCCAAATCCCTCCCCCTAACGGGTACTCCCTTTAAAAAAGGGAGAATAAATACCAAAATACTAACCCCAGTGAGTGGTTACTGGAGCTGATTCCTATAATTACGTCCTAACAGCCCCAGAGGCGGTTTATAGCTTAAAAAATAACCGGCGGATCACCGCAATCCACACCACAAACCGCTGTCCCTGTCATCCTTGACATTTTGGCTCTAATATGGTATGCTATAACCAGATGGCGATCTGAAAGTTGCTTGACGTCCTAACGGCTGAATCAGCTGTTGGATAATTTTTTCTGTCGAACAACCGCAGGGTTACCATGATTCCAAAAAACTCGCTCGATTATTGCGGCGAGTCAAAAAGAATAGAGATAGGAACAGTATGATTAGTTTTAGTTGAGGATTGAAAATGTCAGATAAAAAAAAGCAGCTAAGAGCTGCAAATCGGCTGTTAAGACAACAGCTGAAAGCGCAGCAGCCCGCAGTACAGCAGCAGCCCGCAGTACAGCAGCAGCCCGCAGTACAGCAGCAGCCCGCAGTACAGCAGCAGCCCGCAGTACAGCAGCAGCCCGCGCTTCCCTCCTCATTTGGAGGGGTATCGATAGTAATTAATAACTCGAACAACGGCGTACCCGCAGGGAGTGAACCCGCGAGCACAACCGTTGTGCCTGGCAGCGCACCTGCACCCGCAGGTCATCAGCCAGTAGTAACACCTGGAAGCACCACCCAGCCACCCGTAGTAACAGGCCTGGGATGGAGAGATCGAACCGCCAACTTTATCGGCGGCGGCTTCCCAGGAGTCCTCCTAGGGATCTGGACACTCATCGCCTGGGTGTTCAGAATGATCTTCGGAAAAACTCTTAAAGGTAAGGCGATCGGAGCCGCCATCATTTTGGTGGTACTCCTGGTCGCCGGAGCCTGGATCACAGGCTGGAATCCTTTAAAAGACGAGATCGCTAGTCTCGAGAACCTCACCGTTCCCGGTGGGGCGAGCGGCGCATTAAGTGCCGCGGAGATCGGGAAAATGAATATGACCCGCCAGGCCGAGTATTACGCTGGCAGGATCACGGCCGATGCCGAGCAGGCAGAGGTCGAAAAAACAAATCTTGAATCCGCTGTAAAAAGCGGAGACAAGGAGAAAGTCGAAGCCGGCCTGAAGGCAATCAAGTCCCTCGAGAACGAGGGGAATGAAAGCTACCGGCAGGTAATCGGAATCGCCGATTGGAAAGCCAATCGGACAGATAGTGATTACTTAAGAAGGACCGCCGCTTTGAGCGAAGCGCAGAAGTCCTTCAAGGCTTTGACTAGCACCATTGCCGAGGCGCGAGCCCTGGCAAAGGATTACACCCCCGAGGTAGTCCCCGAGGTAGTCCCCGAGGTAGTCCCCGAGGTAGTCCCCGAGGTTACCCAAGGGGTTACAGCAGTAGCCGGGAAGCTGGGGAAGAGCACTAGCTCAAACCCAACCAACCCAGGAACTACAGCAGTAGCCGGGAAGCTGGGAGGAGAGTAAGCATGGAAAAGGTAGAACTTGATTCTCCTTTTCCAATATTTCTTTAAGGGTGATTGAAATGAAGGCAGTATTTATTCTGGCCGGCCTTGTGCTGGCAATGGTAATGGCTGTGTCGGGCCAGGAAATCAACCTGACACAGTACAACGAGAACGTACAGACCTTCACGGATAATGACGCTCTCCTTTACGGAGAGATTCATAATCCGGGAGGAATTCTTGAACAAATAGAGGGGATCAAGAACGGGACCATTCCCGTCCCCAGCAACGGCACAGTAGCCGCTGGCCCATCCTTAACCGAAACGGTTAAGGATATGTGGGATAGTTATATAAACGCCACCGCCCCCAGCAATGGGCAAGCGGTGAATCAAACCCCCGTCCAAAGCGGGGTAGTAGATCAGATAATTGATCGCGTTGAGGCTCGCGCAAGCGATGCCCCAACCGCCGTCCCCGGCGCAAAAGGGGTGTTTACAGTCGAAGGCAATGGAAATAAAATCTTCGCTTCAAATGAGAGCAAAGATCTCTCTATGAAGGGAGATAATAATTCCATTTACCTGGGAGAGGTGACCGTCGGTTCTGACGGTTTCGAGGACGCAAAGATGTCCTTCGACTCCAAAACCGAAGTTGAACCAAATCCCGAAGTACAGGCTTACGAACAAACAGTTTTCCCCGTTGTTTACAGCGGGGAGGAGGTAAGAAATGGTGCTGGTATGAGTTTCTACCAGCAAGTAGACAGCGCTCTGTCGCAAGGGAGGTATCCCACCACGACAGGGAGATGGAATCTCCGAAACGGGGTGAGAATTTCGTTCTCCCCCATAGACGGAGGCAGTGAACAGGCGCAGCTCCACCGCAACCCGATCACGGGCGCGGATGAAGCCCGCCCTGTATAAAGTTAGTCATGGAGCTTTTGCTCCAAGTGGCGAATCGAACAGGTAAATGTCGAGTCAGCGATCTAATCGCAACTTCGTACAAACCTTTTCTGATCCGCCACCTTTTTTTGTCCAAACCCCTCAACCCAACTTTCAACACTTAGCTCCCAAGCAACTGTTCAATGGGTATTTGTATTTAAGGTCGTTCCTCGATGTAATCGTCGAGGTGCGACCTTGGCAAGCTTGCATTTTAAGTTTGTGCGACTACCCAGTAAGTGGTTAAGTTCCCAACAATACATTCCCTAATAATGGACAAAAGCGGTTTTTTTTGATATGAATAATTTGTTCGCGGTTATGGATTTGTCGCCGAGTTAGCCAAGTTGGTCACGGCGGATGACTGAAAATCATCAAATCTCGGTTCGATTCCGGGACTCGGCACCCGATAGTAGATTTTGGAGAAGCCCCGCTAAGGCGGGGCTTTTTTCGTGCTTTCGCACGCTCCAAAATTCACTATCGGATCGACACCCAGTAGTGAATTTTCGACTTTAAAAACCGTTACAAAAACGGTTTTTAAATTTGCGGATTTTTCCTAAAAATCCGGTCGAAAATCTACTACTGGGTCGGCACCGCAAGTAAAAGCACAGAGGCAAGACCTCTGTGCTTTTTTTGATTGCCTAATTCAGCCATTCCCTCTTCAGCTCCCCAAACCTCCCTGCCTTGATGCTCTCCCGGATCTGTTCCATCAGCCGCAGCATGAACCACAGATTGTGGATCGTTGCCAATCGGAAGTAGCTCAATTCCCGCGCGTTATACAAATGGTGCAGATAGGCTCGCGAATAATTTTTGCACACCGGGCATTGGCAGTTTGGGTCAACCGGCCCGCCATCGCTTTTATATTTCGCCCCCGAAATATTGATCCGGAATTTGTTCTCGCGGCAACCGCCCGACTGCGGCAGAAGGTAAAGATTCGCCCGCCGCGCCACGCGCGTCGGACCCACGCAATCGAAAGTATCGATACCGCGTGCCGAGCATTCGAAAATATCATCGACTTCGCCAATCCCCAGCAAATGTCTTGGCCGCCCCAGGCGAGCCTCGCCTTCGGCGGGCCAATCATTCAATTGCGGCACCACCCATTCCAGTATTTCGTGCATGTCGCGCTTGGAATCGCCCAGCGATCCGCCGATGGCAATGCCGTCGAATGGCAAGCTGTTGATAAACCGCGTACTTTCATCGCGCAAATCGCGAAAAAATCCGCCCTGGATGATCCCATAGAGTGCTTGGTTTCGGTCATGGTATTCCAGCGATTGCTTGGCCCATTCGTGCGTCCGCGCCATGGCCTTGGCGATATAGTCCTTATCCGATAGCGGCGACGTGCATTCGTCAAACGCCATAATGATATCGCTGTCCAGATTCGATTGGATCTCCATCGACTTTTTGGCATCCAAAAAATGCCGCGACCCGTCATAAACCGACTTGAATTCAATGCCGTCGTCAGTGACTTTAGTCAGATTCAATTCGGCGAACCGCCTTCGCTTTGAAAGCTCCGGCGAGTCCCGTCCGAGGTTTACCTCAGCGGGAAAAAAATTACCGATCTTGCCGATATTATGTTCGCGCGCCAGTCCCAGGGAAAACGCCTGGAAACCGCCCGAATCCGAAAACAGCGGCTTGTTGAAATTCATGAACCGGTGGGTTCCGCCCAATTCCTTTATTGTTTTATCGCCCGGCTTGAGATGCAAATGATAAGTGTTAATCAGCGCGCATTGCGCGCCCAGCATCTCCAAATCCGCGGAATCAAGCGTCCGCACCGACGCCAAAGTCCCCACCGGCACGAAATGCGGCGTTTCAATATCTCCCCGGCGCGTATGGATTATCCCGGCGCGCGCCCGCGAATTTTTATCCTGTTTTATAACCTCGAATTTAAACTCTGCCATATACGCAATCGCACGGGTTACCCCGTGCAATCAAAATCTATCAATCGCTTCTTTGTACCTATTGCGACGCTTAGCGTCGCCCTGGATACACATTCGTGGTGGGACGCTTAGCGTCCCTATAACCACGCTTAGCGTGGTGGACCCGGCGAGAATCGGACTCGCGTCTCGGCAATGCGAATGCCGCGTGGTACCACTGTACTACGGGCCCAGACCCCGCCCTGCGGGGTAATTTTCAATTTTCAAACTTCAATTTTCAAACAAATTACAAATAGCAGATTACAGACAAAAAAGCAACGCTACAAATATCTTTTCAATTCGCCCAAACTGGAAATTTTGATTATTGACGGATCATCGATCTTGGGATGGATGCCGCCGCGATCAATTAAAATCGCTTTCATTCCCAGCGCCAAGGCCGGAAGAATATCGTTTTCAAGGCTGTCGCCCACCATCATTGCTTCTTCGGGATCAGCTTGCATCTTTTCCAATACCGCCAAAAACGCTTTCTCGTCCGGTTTTTTCGCGCCCGCGATTTTAGGGCTAAAAACTTCAAAATGGCTTAATTGGGAAATGCTGTCGATCACGAATTTGCCGCTCAAAGTAAGGATTGCCTTATCCTGGGGAAGCGACAGGATATCTTCAACATCGTCATACAGCTTGCAGGTCAGTTTCCTTTCCAGGAACGCCTCCAGCGACTCGCGGCGGTCTTGCTCAAGCACAATCCCCAGCTTCTGGATGATCTTATTCGTCAGATCTTTCCAGCTGTCGGCATCCGAAAAAAAATCCGGCAATATTTCCGCCAAAACCTTGGCCGGCTTCCCCTCATTGACAGGCAAATTGAACTCGCGGAGTTTTGTAAAAACTTCGTGGTATTCCGCCGGATCATAATAACCCAGCGTGCCCAAAAAATCAAAGATTATCAACCGTATCATTTATGTTGCGCGATTAACATTCTAAAAATACCAGAAATCAGATACTAATGCAAGCTGACAACAATATTTAGAATTGGGCCGAAAGCAGCAAAAAAGCCATCGCGCCGATCAGGGCCGCGCCAGGGATGGTAAACAGCCAGGCCCAAACAATACTAAACGCCACGTTCCAGCGCACCGCGGTGATCCGGTTGGCCGCGCCCACACCCGAGATTGCACCGGTGATGACATGAGTGGTGCTCACCGGCACGCCCAAATGCGTCGCCAAAAAAATACTGAATGCACTAGCGCTCTCCGCGCACACGCCATCAATGGGTTTTAACTTGGTAATCTTGGTCCCCATGGTTTTGACAATACGCCAACCGCCGCTCAATGTTCCCAAAGCGATCGCGGCATGCGCGCTCAACACCACCCAAAGGGGAATCTCCGAACTTTGGACCAATCCGCCCACAAGAAGAAGGCCGGTAATTATTCCCATGGTTTTTTGCGCATCATTGCCGCCGTGGCCAAGGCTGTAAAGCGCGGCCGAAAATAATTGCAGAATCCTTGACCATTTGCTGACGCTGGCCGGCGAATGCTTATACGCGATCCACGAAGAAATTATTTTAAAAATGTAACCCAAGAATAAACCGATCGTCGGCGCCAAAACTATGAACAGCAAAGTTTTTGTCCAGCCGCCCGGAATAATAACTCCAATCCCCGCGTTCGCCACGGCCGCGCCCGCATAGGCACCGATCAGTGCGTGTGATGAACTGGTGGGCAGGCCTTTTATCCACGTGAAAATATTCCACCCGATTGCGCCGATCAAACCGCAAAAAATCACCAGTGGCGTAACGGTCTTGATGTCGATCATTCCCGAACCGATCGTCTTAGCCACCGCCGTCCCAAAAATCATAAACGCGATAAAATTAAAAGACGCCGCCCAGATAACCGCCATTTTCGGCGACAGCACCCGCGTGGACACAATCGTGGATATCGAATTGGCGGCATCATGCATCCCATTGGTGAAATCAAAAACCAGCGCCGTAGAAATAATAAAAATAATGAATATCAGATCGGGAGTCATAGACTACTGGTTTTTGATAAGAATCGATTCAAACATATTACCCACATTTTCGCAGCAATCAATGGCATTTTCCAAGGTTTCATATATCTCCTTAAGTTTAATCACTTCCATCAGTTTTTCACAGGAAATGTTTTGCATGCCCATCAACCCTCCCAGCGCCTTGCGGTTAATATCGTCGCCGACATTTTCCAATTCGTTCAAACGTTCGCACCTCTTTTGCAAAACCGAGCCGAATTTCTTGATATTTTTGATCTCCTTCATCCCTTCATTGATCTCCGCCACGGCACCGCTGATAACCGTGATATATTCTCCAATCTCTTTTGGGAAAGGCGCCTGGATTCGATAAAGACCGATGCGATTAACCGATCGTTCAATAAAATCCATGATATCGTCAAGATTTTGCCGCAAGAGATCAATGTCTTCGCCTTCCATCGGGGTAATGAAGTTTTTCCTCAAATGATCCATCACTTCATGACCGACGTTGTCCGCCTCGATTTCCAGTTCTTTTAACCGCACTGAAATTTCGCTTAATTTATTCGGTTCAATTAAAAGCTTTCTCAAAAGGGCCGCGGCTTCGTTTAATTTTTCAGTTTGTTTTTCGAAAAGCTCATAAAAAATTTCATCCTTGGGAAATAGATTAAACATAGGCAATATCTCAAATGTCAAATCCCATATTTTAAATCTTTATAAGAATTTGATTTTGATAATTTAATTCTAAATCATAAAAAAACTGGCCTGACTAAGGCCAATTTAAAAACAAAATCACGAAACAGCGATAACGCCGGGTTTAATTATTCCAATTAGTGAAACTGGCAACGCGAAGGTTGCCGCGACTTTGCCCATAAATTTTATAATTTTTTTAGCAATACAACCACTTTTTCCCGGCCAACCTCCAAAATCCCCCCCTCGATTTCTTTTTCGATATTCCCGCTGTCCGCCATTATCTTCATTGCCCCCGCTTTCAAAACCGAAATCAACGGCACGTGCTTTGGCAACACCGCAATCTCACCAGTTTGCGTGGGCAAAATAATCTCGCGCACATCCTGGTCGAATTCGATTCCTTTTGGAGTTATAATTTCAACCTTCATTGCAATTAATTCAAAATTTAAATATCAAAGATCAAAATGACAATGTAAAATATTTTAAATTAAATAATTTTAAAATTTGTCAATTTTTAATTGTCATTTTTAATTTTGATTTTTCAACTTTCAATTGTTTATGACTTCCTCAATGCCGCCTTTCATATAGAATTCCGACTCCGCCCGGGAATCAAATTCGCCGGAAATTATCCTTTCAAACCCTTCGATGGTATCGGCCAGTTTCACGTATTTCCCCGGCTTGCCGCTGAAAACTTCGGCCACGAAAAACGGCTGCGACAGGAATTTTTGCACCTTCCGGGCGCGATTGACCGTCAATTTGTCTTCATCGGAAAGTTCTTCCACGCCCAAAATCGCGATAATATCCTGCAACTCCTTGTAGCGCTGAAGCATCTGGATCACGGCCGAAGCCACGCGGTAATGCCGCTCACCCACAATGCGCGGGCTCAAAATCGATGACGTGGTATCAAGCGGCGCCACGGCCGGGAAAATGCCCAGCGACGCGATCTGGCGGGAAAGAACCAGCGACGAATCCAAATGGGAAAAGATCGCCACCACCGCCGGATCAGTCAAATCGTCCGCCGGCACGTAAACCGCCTGCATCGACGTGATCGAACCGTTATTGTTTGAAGTAATGCGCTCCTCAAGCGATCCCATTTCAGAAAACAAGGTCGGCTGGTAACCTGTCTGGGAAGGAATGCGGCCCATCAGCGCCGACACTTCGCAACCGGCCAGCACGAAACGGAAAACATTATCGATAAACAGCAAGACATCCTTTTTTTCCTCATCCCGGAAATATTCCGCCGCCGCCAAAGCGGAAAACGGGATGCGGAAACGAACCCCCGGCGGCTCCGACATTTGGCCGAAAAACAGCACGGTATTATCCAAAGTCTTGCTTTCTTTCATGTCCAGATAAATATCGTTCCCTTCGCGCGTACGCTCGCCCACGCCTGCAAACACCGACACGCCTTTGTGCACCTTGGCGATATTGCGGATCAACTCCTGGATAAGCACGGTCTTGCCCACGCCCGCGCCGCCGAACAAACCAATCTTGCCGCCTTTAGGAATCGGGCAAAGAAGATCCAAAGCTTTCACGCCGGTTTCCAAAATCTCCACTTCGCCTTTCTGTTCCGCGTATGCCGGAGCTTCTTTGAACACTGAATTTTTTTGCCCGCCTTTTACCGGACCCAAGCCGTCGATCGGCTCGCCCAAAACATTGAAAAGCCGGCCCAGCGCCGCGCTTCCGGTCGGAATCTTGATCGGCTTCTTGGTATCCGTCACCTCCTGGCCGCGCCTCAACCCTTCGGACGCGCCCATCGCCAAACATCTCACCGCGCCGCCACCCTGATATTGCTGGACTTCAAGAACCAATTTTTCTTTGCCGTTAGCAGTTTCAAGAGCGTTTCCCAAAGACGGCAATTCCCCTTCCGGAAATTCCACGTCCACCACCGGCCCGATTATCTGTATAATTTTCGCCATAATCTTTAATTATTTTATAATTTCAAATGTCAAAATCCAAATGTCAAACAAAATCCTAAACCTAAATGTCAAAACTAAATGCGATAATTTCAATTTGACATTTGAACTTTGGATTTCATTTGAAATTTGTCATTTGAGCTTTGGATTTTATGTTTACCCAAGGACTTCTTTTGCCGAAGATATTTCACAAACCTCGCTGGTGATCTGCCCTTGCCGGGCTTTATTATAATCCAAAGTCAATTCCGCCACGCGGTCGCGCGCGTTATCCGATGCGTTGCGCATTGCCGTCATTCTGGCCGAATGTTCCGCCGCATTGCTTTCCAAAACACACTGATAGATCAGATATTCCACCAACTGCGGAATAATCTCTTTTACCACCATTTCCGGCGACGGCTCAATCAGAGTTTCCGAATCCTTGACCGCCTTATCGGCTTCCTGCGCAAATTCTTTGAGCTCATCCCACTCCAGCGGTAAAAGCTGCATCTGGCGGGGTTTTTGGTTGAAAGTGGAAATAAAATCCGTCCACATCAGATAAACGCGCTGGTATTTATTTTCCAAATAAGCCTTGATGATGAAATCCGAGATCGGCTTTATTTCTTCCAGCTGGCCATAATCGCCAATGCCGGTTATGCTCTGGCCGAATTTCATTTGGCGTTTTTTAAAAAAGGAAACCGCCCTTTTCCCCACCGGGAAAACAACCACTTCCGACTTTGTTTCCAAATTATTAATC
>Ga0172381_10002828_pt1 | contig 18754 bp, 20 predicted proteins | sample Leawel6488metaG_FD_119754 | JGI IMG/M metagenome (GOLD analysis project Ga0172381, IMG submission 119754) | Leachate microbial communities from a municipal landfill in Southern Ontario, Canada - Leachate well 64-88 metaG | ecosystem: Engineered > Solid waste > Landfill > Unclassified | place...
GAACCCGATTTGTTGGTGCTCACTCTCTGGACAGAACCGACAACCAGCACATCACGCTCTGCCAGGAGTTCCCCGACATTGATGGTCTGGTCCTTCGGGCTCTTGATGTCACGAGCTGCCGCGTCAATGAACCCGGCCAGATCGGCAACATCGAGGATTGGCTCGGTAAATTTCCGAGGGTCAAACGAAACACGCACGGTTACTCCCGAGATGGGTTCAAGACCAACCCTGAAGACGGGGGTGTCTACAGGATCCTCTTCCAGCAAGTTGCGGACCTTGATCGGGTACTCGCCAATCGGCTTCCACTCGTCGTCGTCATTCTTTGCAAGAATGCTTACCGGGTAGATACCGCGGATGTTCCCGAGAAGAACGATCGGCTTGTATTTGTCGTCATCGGTGAATTTCCTCGGGTCATTGATGACACCGACAAGAAGTTCTCCCATTCTTTCGGTAGAAACCTCTTCGTAGCTCACCAGCTGGACAACCTCGAAAGTTTCGTACTTGGTGTTCTCCTTGAGCTTCAGGACGACCTTGCCCATGCTTTCAAGCTTCTTCTTGGTGCCATCAGGCATCTCGATCTTCGGGTCAAATGTGTTGGCCTCGAATAGAGTTGCCTTGGTGCCCTTCGCCCCTCCCTCGGACAGACGGAGGAAGAGCGCAGTGGCCGGCCCCTTGCTGCGCGGATTGTCTTTCATGCCAAGGAAGTAACAAGAGACTTCCGTGGCCAGCGCCATCTCAAGTGCAGCGCGAACGGCGGAAACCGCCTTCACAACACCTGACAGAACAGTGAGATCGGCAACAACATCTTCTTTGATGTTTTTAACAACCGGAACAATGTCCAGCTTGGCTTCGACGCACTTCTTGAAAAGGGCTTCGTCTTTCTTCTGAACGAACTGTACAAACTGGTCCAGACTCACGTCTGAAACTTTTACGCTCTTTGCATCTTTTCCTGACATAAAGTCTCCTCTTGGGGTGGTTTATACTCGGCTCATGGCCGGGCAAACTTCGTATGATGCGTTTAGTTAATAAACATATCGAAATTGCAAAAAAGATTTATAAACTTTTTAACAATTTTTGAAGATCTGACATATGAGTTTTCTCGTCCTTGAGAATCCACTCCAACATGTCGGGCAAGTTGCCCCCGTAGTATTCTTTCCCATCGATGGCCTCAATGAGTTCGGAATAGAACCGGATTGCACACGCCTCCCCCTGAATACTGTCATGAACAAGCGACTTCGGATCATTCATCACCGGTTCTTTGTATCCACAATAGTGCGGGCCGCGCAGCAATTCCTCCAACGATGTGGGAACCCTGCCATCACGAGGGGCGTTTTTCAGTAACCAAGCTCCAATCTCTGTCGCATGATCATATTCTTGACCGGCATGTTCTACAAACTGGGCAACCACACTCTCGTACCGATCATTGACCAGAATTGACCCGATCCAGTACTGATAATGCGCCATCCATTCATCCGCAAGAGCCTTTTCTAGGTGTTTTGCGACAAACCTCGTTCCATCAAGCACGCTTTGCGTCCCGGGAGTAATCTTCGGCATGATATCACACTCCACTGTTATTCAGACCGAGTATATAAAACTCTTCTACAGACACACATCTAGTCGTTGTCAATGGCTGCAAATTCCGACGAAGAATATCGTCATTATCCACGTAAACATCATATTTCCAACGATTCAGTACAGCAGCCTTAAACACCACCGACTGGTTCGCATAAATGTCCGTTTCACTCGGGTTCATTAAAAGAACCCCGGGATTAAAACCATGCTTTTTCAATTCCTCTCGTGTGGCCTTCCTCCACCACTCGGGCCGAAATGTCAAAACATGCCGGACATCCCTGGGACAAACCATCGAGTTTGTAAAATTAAATGGCAAAATTTTATCTCTACCACCCCAACGGTCTACATAACCAAAAAAATCGAGTTCGAGACAATTAAAATACAGCGTCCCGTCGATATCCCAGGCAACTCTCATGAAAACCCCCACTGCTTCAGCGTCGTTATTGTCGGATCAATTTCATTCCATTCCCACCCCAGTGCCTCGACAACTCGGGACACCGGATTCTTCAACGTTTTTTCGAGCATCACTTCGATATCGACGACAAACTCCTTGGGCACCTGATCCCCATACTCAAAGCAAATGACATCAGTGCGAGGATATTTTCCAATAACAGCCTTGAGATAAACCCGCTTTGGTTTACTACCCTTCCCAAATTCAGTTTTTAAATGCTCGTTTGAATACATCGCACCACGTATCTGGGCGTCTGGATGATCATACTCGTGCAATGCTTTCCCGATCCCACCAGGTATTCCAATATCCTCAAGCGGGTATCCACCAGACCGGTACTTGCGCAAAATACCACGCAAATAATCCCGTACAGCCTCGAAATCAGCACCATCCAAAATCATCGTCATGATAGTTTTCTGGGCATCTTTGGTCACATGAGGGGTATCACTGCGTTTTAACTCAAAACCCACCACATCGACCTCCCTGACATCCTTGCCCTCTTTCCATGTAAGGAGCCCGGCATACCGCTTTTTCTTCCCCGACTGAAAGAACCTGGTATAGATTTTTTCAAACTTCGTCGAAAAGTAATGAGAATCCGCATTCAATTCCTTTTTCGCAAATCCAGAGTAACTTTCATTCAATACCTTCTCGATGCGACGTGCCTCTGCGATCGTTTCCTCACGACCTAACGTCTCTGGCAGCTGGACCATGCACGAGTCCGTATCCCCATAAACCACTTTGTATCCGAGGCTTTCAATAACCCGCTTGGAATGGTCAAGAATCGCTCGGCCCACCGAAGTTACTGCAGAACCAATTTCACGATCAGATAATCGGAATCTCGCATTACCACTAACCCCGTAGTAAGTGTTCATGATGACCTTGATAACGTCCTGCTGCATATTCAATACCTTGTACTCGTTACTCCCGAACGCATAGGTATTCCGCAACGCCTTTTTCGCATCTCGCTCCTTCAGCAATTCCATCACAATGCCGCGGACAAGACCATCTGGCTCTTTCTTGAACCGGACACCATTCGGCGCAACAAGTTCCCCCTTTGGATCCTTGGTATCAATCGAAGCGTTAATCGTCATCATTGCCATCGGGTACAACGACTTGAGATCAAGCACAATCACATTACCCCGTAGTCCCCGGCTCGGCTCGAATACCGTAGCCCCTTCAAACTCTTCCCCGGGGTTATCAGTCTTCGACGGAAGAACAAATCTCCCGTGCGCCTTACGAAGGACGTAAATATCAATAATGCTCGCAGAAGCCAATGTCCTGTCCAAGGGCGCACCCACATACCGAGCCAACTCCCTGAAAAAATCGATAATCGAATCTTTTTTATTTAACAAAACGCAGAGTTCCACGTCCTTAAAGTTATATTCGACAAGTAATTCGGGGTTATTTTTCCAAAGATTCTCTATCGTCCCGGTGTACCTAACCTTTTGCTGACCAAGCTCGGCCATGGCAATGGAATCCAATCGGTATGACTCCTTCTGTGTCAGGTGCATCTTCTTATACCCATTCAGCAGATCAAAAACCGACCTACCTCTCACTCCTCCACGCGACGACGGTAATCCCGGTATCCTGGCAAGTTCAGAGGTTGAAATCTCAAGAGTCTCCATTCTATCGAGAATATACGGTAAGTCGAACCCCGTAAAATTCCAACCAGACAAAACATCGGGATCCCTGTCGGTAATATACGCCGAAAATGCCCGAAGCATCGCCTTTTCCTCGGTGTATACGATAATGGTGTGCATCGACTCCCGGAAACACCCATTCTCAAGACCACCTTCACAATGTTTTCGGAACAACTTCGGCCCGGCTTCTCCCGTCGGAGAAAACAAAAATGTGAGATATTTTCGTTCGAACGAATCCCAGCACGTCAAACAAACAATTTCATCCCGATCGGGGCTCGGGAACCCCCGAGCATCATTACATTCAATATCAATCATGCATACCCTGGCAGGTGCCTGGATATCCACAGGAGAAACCTCTTTATAAGCAACTCGCTCCCGTGGCGCTGACATACCTCCGGTAAGTCCGCAATCTATCATAAACCGTGTTGGAAATGGAATATCCGCCTCAAAATGATGAAATCTCTCCCGTAAATCTCTCACATTCGTCGGATTGTCCGTATAAATTCTTCTGACGGACTCCCCTCGAATAGATTTGTATTCGGTGATCGTGTCGATCTCAACCTGCTTCGAGCTCGTAAGCCCCACAGTTTGCTCGGCGGAAGCGTAAAAATATGGCCGGAACCCGGTCACATCCACCCGCTCAGCTACCCCCTTCGCAGTCCTTCCAAAAACATGGATGATAGGACCATCAGGGGAATTACTGTATTCAACCTGGTTTATGAGAATCTGCGGCATTACTTCAGTTTCCTGGCATCTGTGGCAACCCCTGCTTTGGCATCGAGTTTTTCAAGGAATGACAGCAAGGAATTCACCCTCTCTTCAATCGAACCGGTCACATCGAGCACCGGTATGTGATAGGTGACTCCCGTCAGTGCAACCTCATTTTTCAAAAATTCAAAAATCCACTTCTGATAACCCTCGTTTAAACACCGATTCCCATTATCTTCGATTGGGAACATCTCGTCGATAAATACGATCAAATCGTAAGGCCGCGTCGTCAAGTAATCCCGTTCGAGGGACAAACACATGGCAAAAAGTTTTACCCTCGATATAACAAAGTCAAGATCGGTCTTTCCATTGATGGATTCTTGAAAATTCAACGTCGTGTACGCAATGTTATCGACAACCGAGCGATCTGAAATAAAAAATGGGGTTTTCATCTCCTCGGCTATCTGGGCGCTCATGATATCAAACTGCGTGGCAAGGTGCTGCCTCTTCTCCCGAGGGAACCGTGCGGCCACTTCTTTTATGACCGGATAGTCACCAAGTTCCTTTACCAATGCATCCACGAGAGTTGATTTTCCCGAGCAGTGCGTCCCTACAAATGCAATGCGATATTTTCCGAACATATTATCGTACCCTTTCAAATATCGAAATTACTCGAACCTTGTGGTTCGTACTCTGCAGAAGCCCGATTACTCCAACAAGCTTCCACCCATCTGCCTTCGACCATATCGGCTGAATCGTATCAAGCCACACGAGATGGCCCCCAATACAAAGCAGCTCCGAGCACTCCTTAATGACCTTCGATTTGTTAACTTTCACGGTACCGTACTGGACATGATTTTCATCATATGGCGGATCACCAACAATAAGATCAAATGTCTTGGGTTCAAACTCCCGGTGCAACTCTCTGGCATTCACGCACACATCTGGGAATAAAGACGCATTGCAATCACACGTAACCTCTTTTACCGGCCACGTTCCCCAGGATCCCTTTTCCACCTTTCCAGAAAATAAATGCAAAACGACATCTGGATCTGGAAACAACAACGAAATCCGTTTCAAATATCCAGGCGGGTACGCCCCATAATACCCCGATGGGTTCCGGTAATCGTTCCCAACCATCCAGAAACCAGACACCATCCCATTATCCGTCTGAATTAATGGGGAAAATCTTCCCCGATTCTGGTTATAATGTTCAACGTTAATTCCCATCTCGTTTCACCTTTTTAAGACTGTTTGTATTTCCACCGTGTTCGCAGGTAACATGGCATTCCCGGCACACCAATTTCATTTTGCCTTGCGGAATCAATGTCAACCACCTTTTCACGGTTGTCCACCCACGGCGCTTGCCATGGCCTTCGTACACTGGCTCGATATCGTGAATTTCGAGGTTTTCTATGCCCCCGCAGTGACAGCAAACTCCACCGAGCGCCTGAAGAGCCCAAGCACGGATTTTAGCATACCTTTTCCTCTGATATTCTGCATCCCGCTTGGCCTTTTCGAGTTTGCGCATGAACGCTTCAGAGATCACTGTAAAAGATCCTGAAGCTTTGGCTGATTGAGTGTATCGGCCTCAACCCCCCGTTTCTTCAACTTCGCTGCCCAGGCGCACAGTTCACATGTCGTCTGGCTTTGCTCGATAACTGCCCCGCACCCGCAGTATTTCGTCGGGGTAAACGGCCTGTCCTCGTTTTTACTCCGCATCATCTGTCTCCGAATATTGTCGGGAGGGGTCGGGGGAGTATCGTACCTTACAAACATCTGGACGCCCTCCGGAAGGTGGGGCTTCCTTACCGTCGATATTGTGTCAAGATGCGGATCTTCTTGCTTGGAAATCCCATAATGCAGCTCCCAATCGTGTTCTGCAGACGTGATTACCCTCATCACCCCCCCGCAGAACTCACAATGAAACTTCTCATCTTTGTCATAGACTTTCTGCTGGCAGCAAGGACAAACTATTTTTGTTCGTTTCCGCTGACCACAGGCACCGCACCGGGTACACCTGACGTAAGGATTATCATGAAACACCTTTTGCTCGACTTTTTTAGCCATTGTTCCACACCTCTACAAGTTCTGAAAACTCTTCAACAACACACCGTTCCGCTTCCTTGCGCATCCAATCTGGCAAAGATTTCATGTTATCGAGATATCGACGTTCGCACAATACAAGAAAACCACGATCGGTCTCTGTCCGGATGACCCGGCCAAGCGCCTGCTGGGCACGGTTGAGCGCAGGCAACGTGTAGGCGATGAAATTACCCACACTCCCGAACTTTTTCTCGTAATACTTGATGATGGACTGCATCACCGGAGAATACGCCGCCAGCGGGAGGCCAACAACCATCACACCGACCATTGCGTCCCCGCGGTAATCGATACCCTCTGACAACTTCCCCCCAGAAACGGCCATCAACACACCGGACTCTCCCCTCTCCGGAAGAGCCAGGTATTCTTCCAGCATGGCGGTAGCTTCTCGGGAATTCTGGGGTTCGGCATAAAACTTCCTGAGCTTACCGTACTGGCCGTTCTTCAGCTTCCACTCATATTCTCGAAGCATTGAATACGACGGGAAGTAAATCGCAAGGTTGCCCGGTATCCGAACAAACTCATTCATGTATGAATAGAAATTCCGGTTGTTGTCATTATCCCCATTTTTGGCAGTAACCGCCTTGTACGCCGACGTAGCATCCACGCAGACCACAAGCTTGCGATTCTCCTGGGGGAAAACATTGGGGAGTGACAAAAACGCAAGTTTATTGGCGCTTTCATCCCCGAACAGATACTTCCCGTACACCGCGGGGGGATGAAGCGTGCCACTCATCAGGACCATCGCACTATGACTCTCCATCAAGTCGATCGCATCCTCACTAGGATCGATGTTCCGAAGTTTCAATGCAGAGCCACGGTCATTCTTGACAAAAACCTTGACAATTGACCGGTCCTCATTACCGTCATCACCCTTCATACTCTGGGCGAGCATCAACAAAAATCCGGTGACCTTTATCAGGTTATTACACCCATCGTCCATACCCATGGACCGCACCTTATTCTCGTACGCGGCCTGGTAATCTACGAGAGAATGGTACACCCCATCCAGAAATTCCACTGGGGTACAACCATCCCAGGTGATGCATTCCTGCATCTTTTTCCACACCATGTCGTACTCGAAAATCTCCTCTCTTTTGAACTTCGCGTCCTGGGCTTGAACAAAATCCTTCATCCAGAGGATAAATTCTGGAAGAACCTTGTCCTTCCCAGAATTATATTCCTCGCCGAGATACATCCGGACCTCTGGATTATTATGCTCGTCATACCCCCGGTCAAGTATCTTCCCATCAATTTGAATCGAATGAAGTTCTTCGAGAGAAGACCCGACATTGTGCGCCTCATCAATTACCAGGACCGGTAAATCGTCCCCGCGGTAAAACTTTCCAAGCAAGCTCTGGCGTATCGCCGGATTCAAAACATGCTGGTAATTAACAATCACCACGTCGGAATCAAAAGCTCCACGGCGCATCAGCTCGTAAGGGCATATATCACCCGCAAAATTCACAACTTCATCGGGCTCGATCAATGTCGTTACAAACCCCTCTGCTTTTGCGCACATCTCCTCGGAGTCCTGAATCAACCCGGTATCCTCATCAAGCCGTTTTGAATTCACATACCAAGGACAATTCTGCGAATATGCGACAACCCTACCGTCCCCGAGCTGCATCTGCCTGGACTTCTCTTTGATCATCTCGATAGATGCCTTCTTGATAATCTTGCACCTCTCGTTGACCCCCATCTCTCCAAACTGACGGCACACCTTCCCCTTTCCGACAATATAACAAAACTTGAGCCCGGGCTGCTTCTTCTCCCGAATCATCTGCAACTCCCGGACAAAGATGTTCAGTTGAGAAACCGTTCTGACCGCAACAATGACCGGACGAACTTCAGTTGCAGCCAGGACCGCAGAAACAGTGCTCGATTTCCCACTCCCGGTCGGAGCATTGATCAGCAAGGTCTTCCCCTGCGAAACGGCATCAAACGTCGCACGGAGCATATTCTGCTGGTGCGGCCGGTACTTCCCATAAGGGAACCAGTCTGATATCTGTTCATCAACAGACATTATTATCTCCACCGTCGTTCCATTTCGGTCTTCATGTGCGGGGATCCTCCCTTGGCGGGCCTCTTCTCCGCACGCTTTTCTGACCGGTTCTTTTGTTTTTTATCATTGTCACTGTTCATTTGCGATACCTTCCACCCTCTCACAGGGAAATTCTTCACAACCCTTCCCGATGCAACACATATGAAAATCCCCGTTCCGTTTTAACTTCGCACCGCCGATCATATGGATCACCTTCCGATTACAAGTAACCCTCGTTATCTCGGGGGACAAAAACGCGGGAGTTGCCGGGCTATCTGCCATGAACCTCTCTTCCGCCTCACGCTCTTCTAACCGGGAGCAATACTTGCATTTCCAAGGAGAGAGCCTTGCCCAGATCTTGCGAAAGATGTTACACGGGGTAGTACACCTGTCGCACTGGTATTCCATGAAACAATTCCCGTGGCTCATCTACTTCACCGTGACGTGCCACTGACCAAGGGTCTTCTTCGAATGGATGTGCGCACGGAGATGATCGAACTCCTTTCCGTCCCGTTTCTTGTAAATGTGAGGGATGAGAGACACCAACGTGACTTCCCCGGGGACCACCCCAAGATTGGAAATGGCATTAATTCCATTGACAATATACACGAGCATCGCCGTGACACCAACGAAATTCTCCGGGAGGCCAAGAAGTATGTCCTGGGACCGGAAAATCACCCTGATGTGGACCCTCCCATTCCGGATGACAACCTGGATCATATCCATGCACGGAGGCTCCGGGCTCTCTGCGTCCAGAAGAGGGTTCCACGTCACAATGACCCCGCGCCGAGAATTCGGGTCTGCGGCGAGTTTTTCGATCAGTTTCGTCACCTGCTTATACCCGTCGCCACGACCATTCCCACGCATTATATCACGTACAGATCCAAAATCATCGCGTTCCGAGTAAAGAAAAGGATAATCCTCGGACCGGTTCCAGTAGGTGTACGTCGCGTGGTTTCCATCGGCCCGCGGAGGGCTCAACGTCAGGAACTGCTTCTTGTACGCATCGGTGAACCCCTGTTGATATGGCAACCCGAGCGACACCTGCGGCTCCTGCAATGGGTGCAGGACATGCATCGTGATCTGGTCATCGATACCATTCGGACCCTCGAATTCAAGCGTGAACTCTTTCTTATCGACATGGGTCTGGATCTCAATTTCCTTATGGCAGTTCAAAATTTCGTCAAACGCAGCCTCGTGGGCCTGCGATAAGGTGTCGGCAATAATTTCCATAATATCAAACTCCTACTTCAGATCTCCGTACGGGTTTGCCCCACGGTTTGTAATAGTCAGAATTAATCCAATCAGCATCACCACAATAAACGCGGGGATAATAACATGGCCGTCTCCGCCAATGAGCAGCAAAGCCGCAGTATTTAAAGCAGAACCAATGACAATTCCAAATCCAATAAACATCAGGCGCTCTCGCAGCAACTCCCTGAAATAAATTTTCAACCGAAGCCCGGTCCTGGGGTTATAAGACTCCACATTCAACGGATGCTTCGTCAACTTACGGAATGGTATCACCGAGTGGCCCCCCGGGAAATATTCACATATGCTTTGTAGTCGTCATTCCGGATCCGAAGGCGACCCCCTCCAATGCGACAAGCAAGCAAATCTCCCTGGGATATCCACTTTCTTACCGTAGGAGGCGTGACTTGAAGTTTGTCGGCCACTTCATCAACCGTGTAAAACTCCTTTTCACCCTCTGTTACAGTTCCTGCCATGCGATTTTAGATGTGACCCTTATGATATTTAAACATGGTGAAACGAGCCTTAACCACCATAAACAACTACAAACCTACATAAACCACGAACAAACTACGATTGTATTAAATACCAAGAGCCTCAAACCGAATGCCAATGTCACACTACTACTTCGACCCAGTGAGCAAATCATACTTTCCGTCGGTAACAACTGTTCTACAAGCAATGCTTCCAGAACCCGAAGGAGTCACAATCTGGAAGAATAAAAACAAAAATTGGAAAAAACTACTCACCGAATCTTCAGACACGGGCACACTCGTGCACTTCTCGATTCTCAACCCGCTGTCCGACTATACCCTGGACCCGTCCGATCTACTCCCCCTCCACAAATGGTATCCGGACACGACCCAAAAACTCGAACTATCGGTAATGATGTTCAACGAACTCGTCAAGAAACACCAGATGCAATTTCTTCAGCCCCGACGCATCGAGACAAAAATAATCAACCATGCCGAAAAATACGCCGGGAAATACGATATGTGCTGCCCATTTAAATGTATAAAAATAAATGGAGAAAAAATTCTCTTCGATATAAAAACATCGGGAGGACTATACATGTCCCATAAAATCCAGCTCGGCGGATATTACGCCTCATTCCCCGAGGACGAACGACCAGATCGCGTCGCCCTTATAAAAATCACACCAGACGTTCGCAAAAATCCGCGCCTGGAAGCAGAAATCCACGTCTTCTCAAGGAAAAAGGCTGAGGAATGGGCAGAGCAATTTCTCGATCTTGTCCGGAAATTCCATACCGACAACATCAAGCCAAAAGACGGCATGGTCCCAATGGATTGACACCCCTATCAACCATGTATTACAAAGGTTAAAATAACAACTGGATCAAAAGAGGATCGCTCGCGGTTTACAGGTTTGCCCATCTCACGGCACCCCCCGCACCCACACAAATCTCAAAACGAGGTTGTATCGCACATGGTTTCTCTCGCGCACGCTAAAATCGTCAACTTTTTACAAAAGAGAAATCATTTAAAATTTATCCGGGTCGCACACGACGACCCGGCAGACTTGCCTTCTCCCATGCGCAGTCAGCTAAGACACCCAGCGACGGTTATTCGAGGTGAACAACTTGTCGGGTAGTCCAGCGAAATCTGCAAGTACCGATAATCTTCCTGGGCGTATAAAGGTTTCGGAAGCAGACGCTTTTTTGAGAAGGTTGGAAGAATCCGGAATCAAAAATCACTATTTATTCCGTATCCGAAGCAAGCAAAAAATCATTGAAGCCGCAAAGGGTGTAAAACCTCTCTCGGAAGAAGGCCGATCTGCACTTGAAATCGCACCCGAGATGGTCAGGAACCGCATCAAAAAGAACGTCGGTAATTACGGATGCTATGCATTCCCCGACGGCCTTTGTTTCCTCGACTTCGACTTGGACCCAAATAACCCAGGGAACCTCGTCGTTCCATATGAAAAAATATATGAGTTCGTCGAATCTGTCAATACATTCACCGTAAGAACCAGGTCTGGTGGATACCAGTTTTACTTCAAAAACCCCGGTCTCGAAGAGAACCCACACATTTATTACGTCCCGAAAGGCCATCAAGAAGGAGAACCCCTGGTAGATGCTGGCGAATTGCGATGCAAAAACCAGTACGTCGTCTGTCCCGGTTCATACGTCCCAAAAGATGGACCAAAAGGATTCACCGAAGACGCCAACGGTGTCTATAAAGTCGTCTGGGACAAACCCATCCAAACCCTCGATATTTCACAATTCCCCTCGTGGCTTAAAACCCACGACCCGGTAAAAGAAACCCTTCAAAAGAAAAATAAACAAAATATACCCGAAATTCATATTGATACTTCGAAAATTCCCGAGAGAACTGAAGATTCTCTCATCCTAAACAGCCGTGGCGTCTCCCTGGGAAAAATCAGAAGCCGTGATGAAATCCTAGACGATCTCCTTGAAGGCGCAGAGCACATTCAACATTTCCGAAGCGGTAGTGAAGCCGATGAATCAGCCATTTTTCGTCTATTGAAAAACAACTTCTCCGACCAGCAGGTCTACAATATCATAATGACCCACCGGTTCCGTGAAAAGTTACTCCGAACGGATTACCTTGCGGTATCCATCGCCCACGCAAAAGCAAAAATCGCATCCACATACGACGAGTTTGTCGCAAAAAACTGCACGGATGTTCCCCAGGTCTTCGTCCCGGAAATCCCAGCAAACCTCCCCTCGTGGCTAATCACCCTTCTCCGGACATACCCCCGAAGCGGTAAAACCCACAGGACCATCGAATGGGCAATCCAATCGCGGAGTGCAAATTACATCTCGGCAACTCACGAGACAGTCGAAAATGCATTAAACCTGTTCCGGAAAATTATCCAGACCAGTCCAGGCGGCCAGGATCTCCTCGCTGTCCATATCACCGGAAAGGAACGAGCCTGCAACGAAAAAGACCTCTATGAAAACTGCAAGCACTGTCCGAAGTTCCCCCACGACTCTCTTGAGAAGGGGGACATCGGTATCACCTTCATGGATGCCCAAAAACAGGCTCATGCCCTTCTCCGAGAGAAAAAAATCCTCACCGTCAAAGATATACCGCAGGAAATGTGCCCATATTATGCCCTTCACCTCGCCGAGAAAATCGCCGACCTATGTTTCACCATCCCATATTTCCACAACACCACCGACAAAATCAAAGCAATGACCCCACGGGAACTCCTCATCATCGATGAAGACACCACCGTCCGAAGTTTCTATCCGGTCTGCGTCGAACTTGCAACTGAGTACATGACCCGGGACGGCTATTCAATCCAAAATACCCTCGCCAAGGTTATGTGGTTCATTGACAAGCTCGAAGAAACCATCACCAATAAAATCGACGGTAAAAACAAAGCAGGGCAAATGAACATTGTCATCCTGGGACTCATTCAAAAAATCAATCAAATCAACAACTGCTTAAAAACAGGAATGTTAAACCCATCGGTAGAAAGCATTGCCAAAATGCATGAAGATCTCAAAACCATCGACATCTCAAATGACCACGACATAAAACAACGCCTGAAAATACTCAACAAAATCAACGAGTACGCCCGTGACATGGGCGCTGCAAACACCAATGCCGGTGAGCTCTTTGAACCCCTGTTATACCCAGCCAAGGCACCCTTTGACTCGAAACGCAACCCCACCCTCTCGTGGATCGGAGGCCGCGGAACCCCGAGCACCCTCTTTGCAATTGCAGAACGCACACTCATACACGTCCCAAAATTCAAAAAACTCGTGGTTATCGGAGGAACTGAAGCAGAACTCTTCGTAAAAGATGTAACCGAACGCCTGGAAATCGACAACAGCGAAGTCAAAACCATAACCATGCAGGACTTCAAATATGCTAACAATTACGTGTTCTTCGAGATATTCGACCCGGATCGGGCGTCAAAACAAAACTCTCCTGAAGAAAACGATGACGAAGCGGTATCTCTCAATCTCGAAGAAGATACAACAAAAACTTTAACCGGGCCAGAATACCTGCGAAAGCTCATCTACCTCTACTCCGAAGAGAACCGGAAATATCTGCAAAAAACCCCGTCGCTATTGCTGACCTCAACCATCAAATCCCAAACCAGCATCAACGAATGGCTTGGAGGCGGATCCATCGCATGTACGGATCATCGTCTCGACGAAATACAAACCAATTGGGAGACCGGCCGGGTCAACGTTTTCTACCAAAACAGTATCATCTCTCGTGGCCTGGACATTCCCTTCTATCACACGACGTTCGTCTACTCGTGCAACTTTGCAACGCCTTACTGGACCGCTGTCCGGAACCAGCTGCAAGAAATGCTCATCACCCCCGCAGAAGACGGGGCAGATCAAGAGGCCGAACAAAAGAAATACAACGCCATCAAAGAGCGCGTTGACGAAATAACCCGCATTATAACCAAAATTCAAATGGATGAGACAACCAACGGCATCCTGCGTACCGCACCGGTTCCAAGCAGATACGAAGATCACGTAAAGCTGGTCATCTTTTCAGAAAAACATGCTCCGCTGGTTGCAGGTGCACGCTGCAATGGGGTCACAACCATCCCTATTGCCACTACAACGCCAATCGAGCCACTGATCGGTATCTTCCGTAGGCTTGTGGACCCGGTGACCTGTACGCCCGCAAATGCCAGTATCGAACACTTGACCCTTCGCCCCTTCAAACCAGTTGGAATCACAGAAGCTAAAGATATTATCACCCAGTACATGAACAACTACGAGGAAGCTCTCGAGTCGTACAACCTCCCCATCGAAAAAGTTGGGACTGTAATCCTGCAAAATGTCACATTACTTGCCGGGAGACGACTCTCGGAAACCGCACTTATTGCACACATTCTTGAAAAAGTCAACTATCACATTGGAAAGAAAAACATTCGCAAAGTCATCCAGCGTATGATCGAAGGAAACATTCTCAAATCCTCGATCTCCGATTCAGGTGCCCTCCACCGGATGTACCACATCAATCAGACCGTTCTCGCCGCAATCTCTGATAAAGAAGCACGGTCCCCGACGATATCGGCTCTTCTTTCGGTACTATAATCGGCGCTACTCGAAGTGAATAACACATTAAAGGATTGGTTTTTCTGTGATCTGAAAAACTGTTTAAATTCAATATTTTCAAAGTTTCATAAATATGTTCACATGAACAAAAAATATCTTAGCTCTTAGGGTCATTTTTTTTGGACACTTTTTTTTCTTCGAATGTAAAGTCTGCGTAAAATCGTTTGTTTGCCAATCGGACAAAACATCTTTCTCCGATTTTTTTGACTTTTTTTTGAAAATTTCTCCGACGAGAAAAATTATTATAATAATGGGTGAATTTTAAAAAAATCCGAGCATGGGGGATTGTCCGATCAGGAATCCGAGCATGTAGCGTTGTCAGATCGACACTTTTTTTGAATTTTGACTTTTATCCAAAAGTGGCGATAAAAGTCAAGCTCAAAAACATTGAAAAATGACCCATCCAAGCCCAGCCTGTTGTCAAAACTTCAAAAGAGCCTAGCCTCATGCACGGATTTTTTTCAAAAACCGCGTAAAACTTTTATTTTTTTAAAATATAATTGTATTATTATCTCTTTTTTGCGGGGTTGAATTTTGGTAAGGGTCTTACGGGCTTTGTTATCGAGAAGTCTGGGTGATAGAGTTTTTTCCGCCAACCCGTCCTCATGAACATGAGGTACTGCAGTTCGGTATGTCGAGCTCGCCATTTTTTGTATTTGGGACAATGACAAAAATGACACTCTGCCGATCGGGCATTTTCATAGATTTTTCCACAGAACGGGCAAGGAACTTCCATGATGCAATATTTTGTAAGGGAAAAGACATCAATTTTCCGTATATTTCCGCTTTGGATCATCAGCACGGATCAGAAGCGAGATATACGGAGCCGGGAAGGTCGGAGATCTTATTCTCAATGATTTTCGAACCGATTGCAAAAAGAGCGTTGAATTTGAGGGTGTTTGTCTACCCCCACACTTTATTTATTTGAGATTATTTACGAAGTTTTTTATATGCGAGGTATGCGAGGCCGCCAACAGTTGCAATACCTACGACGACGGTTCCAAGAGAGACCGTACCCAGGCGCGAGATCAAGTCACCCGGGCCAGAAACCACCTGAATTATGCGCTCAATGGCTGGGTGTCCCGTCTCATCCGTCCCGATAGCAAATAATCCGGTTGTTTCTGGGGCTTTGAAAGAGATTTCACTTGCGTCTGTAACTATAGCGACCCAAGCCCAGACCAAATCTTTGTCGGTGGATCCAACGGGTGAAATGTAGACGTTGAGTTTTTTTTGGGTTTCAAACACTTTTTTTCCAGGTCTGACTACAAGGATTTTTTCACCAGTAAAATAGGCAGATTTGTCGGTCTCTATCATAAAGTAATCTCACATGGGTGGGATTTAAATATTATCGCGCAAACGTACCGTAGTGACGCAGATTGAGCAGATTTTTTACGAAACGAGAAGTGGTCCTTTGGGTACACCCTCTAGGGCTCATCTACGCGGCGAGAATATCGGACATTGGTCATCGAGATGGAGTGGGTAATTTTGCAGTCATTTCGCTGGGGCGGCACTGCCTGGTAACTGTACCTCAAGATGACCTCATGAAACTCTCTGAATTATCGAAGAAAAATCCAAAATTTGCAGAAGAATTGTCTCGAAAAGCAAAAGGAGATGATGTGGTATGGAAGAAAAAAACGTAAAGAAACTCATTATCGCGCTTTTAAAAGAAAAGAAGCACGTTACACTGGAAGAATTTTTGGACATTTTTGATTCGGATGATCATGATGAGGTCATGCGCGTTCTTGAGGGTGACCTGAAAGATTTCCTGATATTCGACGAAAACCGGGGTGGTTATCGGTTCCGGTTCGTTTTTGGAAAACGCCCGCAGGAAGTTTCTCCGAACCGCGTCCGATTCAGTCAGGTTACTGTGCATCCTCCGGTAGAAGCGGAAGTTTACGAGGATGTGTATACGGTCCCAGAGATAGCGAATTTGGCTCATCTGAATCAGGATGAGGTCGGAGATTGCGTCGGGTGTTCTGGGGCTTCGTTATCGAAACTGATGCGGGTCCGGATTCTGAAGGCACCGACGCCAAAAGAGCAACTGGAAAACGTGAAATACGGCGTGACAAATGAGGATGGTGTTCTTGTCGATGTTCTTCCCGACGATACGGTAAGTGCATATGGGATTTACACCCTTGCCAGGGCTCGACTTACTCCGGTACCCGCGCTTGCTGATGAAGGTGCCTTGATTACTGACGGTGTGGAGGTTCTTTTTCATGACGGTATTGTCCCGGAGTGGATGTGGCCTACAAGCCGGACGGACGCGGGTCAGTATGTGACTCCTCCGAAGAAATTTGCAGAACTTGTGAAGGAGCAGCTTCCACTGTACCGGTTCAAGGGTGACTGGACTGTCCTCGACGGTGTGAATGGAGATCCCACGACGCAGATTCAGAAGTCGTGCAAAGTTTATGGCGGCTGTTGGATGGCAATGCCTGTCTTTGACAATTGCAATGCTGCAATTCCGTCGGGAGACTTTCCGGATCCTGTTCCAGGCGTATCTCGGATTGTCGGATATCATGCTGTGGTTCTCGTCGGATGGATACGGGATTCCATGGGTCGGAGGCGCTGGCAGTTCGTGAATTCCTGGCGAGATTCAACCCCGCTGATTAATACAATTTCTGACGAGGGGTATATGAAGCCCTATTTCAGAAGTGGGCACATCCAGCTGGTTACTGCGATGGCGGGGGCCGCGGCCCCTTTCATCGAAAAGCCGGCGGGGAGTGATCCGGTTCCGTCACCGGATCCGAAGCCTATCCCAGATCCCGAGCCGGCACCTGTTGTTGAAGGCGAACTCTACGAGAAACTTGTGGAGGCAATCGCGGCCTTTTTACGGTGGGTATTCCAGATTAAGGGATACTAAAACATACTTTTTTATTCCAGACGGGTCATATGAGTTTTTCATGGAAGATGATGCCAGAATTGCCATGAAGGTTATCGTCGATAAATATTCAAAATTTCCCGACTGGGGGTCAAGGGCCGTTCTCGATCGCATTCCGAAGGAAGAGCGGCGATATAAGTGTCATACGTGCCATTATATCGTCGATGAGAATCCTTGTCCAAATTGCAAAGAAGTTTTTCTTGTGCAAATGTGTCCTCTCGATCATTGTCATTGTACTCACGATATTGTGTCCGGGATTGAATATTGTCCGATGTGCGGGGAGGCGGTATGTCCCGAGTGTGGGTCGCATGATGTGACGCAAATCAGCCGGGTGACCGGGTATTTGCAAGATGTATCGGGGTGGAATGCCGGGAAGCAGCAGGAATTGAAAGATCGGACCCATTATAACGCCGAAACGGGTGTCGTGATTCAGAATGTGTAGGTGAATATCATAGATTTCGACGTGGATATTATAGCGGAGAAGGTTTTGGGCATCGTAAAGAGTGCCGGCGAGAGCCGAGATTTGGTTGTTATTAAACACGAAACGGTGTTTGCCGATCTGTTCAAAAAATATGACGTAGAATCTTGTTCTTGTGACGACAGTGGTCGAATTTCTGCAGTTGTTGGGGGAGTGGCCGTCCAGGCCGAGTATGACACGCTGAATAAAGAGTGGTTTGTTGTCAAGCAGCGGGGGGGTTTCCCGGAACCGTCTGATGATGTGAAGGGGAGATATTTGGCGTATGTCCGGGAATTGACTTCTCTCGGGAATGCCGTTGTGGGTGACATGATCGTCGTGCTGAAAGAGCACGATTTGATTTATGAGGGTTGTGTTTCTTCACCCGCGGATGCAATGTTAATTTTATATGCGAAATATATTGATGAAGATATAGAAGGGACATTGGTTATCCCCGCAAGCCGGGGGGAGAATGTGTCCTTTTTTGCCAAAATTCGTTGATTTGAAACCATTCTATTTTTATACTTTTACTTTTCAGTATTAGTTAATCGATTTGACGGGTGGAAGTGTATCGTGGGC
>Ga0172381_10002829_pt1 | contig 18753 bp, 20 predicted proteins | sample Leawel6488metaG_FD_119754 | JGI IMG/M metagenome (GOLD analysis project Ga0172381, IMG submission 119754) | Leachate microbial communities from a municipal landfill in Southern Ontario, Canada - Leachate well 64-88 metaG | ecosystem: Engineered > Solid waste > Landfill > Unclassified | place...
AGATTTGCGGCAGAAGCCGCATAATTGCGAATTAGATTTGCGGCAGAAGCCGCATAATTGCGAATTAGATTTGCGGCAGAAGCCGCATAATTGCGAATTAGATTTGCGGCAGAAGCCGCATAACCGGTTTTAGCCGCAAATTTTCATTAATTTAATCAAAATTTATGGACAAAATATCATCGCTGGTCAGCCAGCACAACCAATGGCGGAGCAGCTGCCTTAACTTGATCGCTTCGGAGAATGTTATGTCTCCGGCTTGTGAAAAATTATATGTTTCCGATCTGATGCACCGCTATGCCGAAGGAACCGCTTTTAAGCGATTTTACCGCGGGTTGAAATATGTGGACCAAATAGAGAGCTTGGCGGAAGAAGAATTTAAAAAACATTTCGGGGCTAATTTTGTTGATGTCCGTCCGATCTCCGGAACGATCGCCAATTACGCGGCTTTTTCCGCGATTTCGGAAAGAGGCGATAAGATTTTGTCTTTGGGCATAGAGAATGGTTCCCATGTGTCCCACGAAAAAGCCGGGGCAGCCGGATTTTTGGGTTTGGAAGTTGGAAATTTGGAATACAACGACGACTGCACTATGAACCTTGAAAAAAGCGCAGCCAAGATCCTTGAAACGAAACCGAGATTTATTGTTATCGGCGGGGCGGTGATCTTGTTTCCCCAGCCGGTTAAGGAATTAAGGCAAGTTTGCGACAAAGTGGGGGCGAAAATAATTTACGATGCCGCCCATGTGCTTGGTTTGATCGCCGCTGGAATATTCCAGGATCCGTTGCGCGAAGGGGCGGATATTATAACGACTTCAACCCACAAAACATTTCCCGGGCCGCAGGGAGGAATGATCATGGGAAATGTGGACGAAAAAACAGCTAAGACTATTCAATTAAGAGTTTTCCCTGGTTTTTCTTCCAACCATCATTTGCACCGCATTCCGGCATTATACGGAGCCTTAAGAGAGATGCAGGAATATGGCAAAGATTATGCTGTCCAGATCGTTAAGAACGCGCAGGCTTTGGCTCAAGAGCTGGCCGGATATGGATTTAATGTTTTAGGCAAGGACAGGGGATTTACCCAAAGCCATCAGATCGTTGTGAATTGCGGGGAGCCTGGGTCCGGCCATGTTGTTGCCGAAATTTTGGAACAGGCGAATATCATTCTTAACAAAAATATCATCCCGGGAGACGGGCAGAGCCCGAAAAATCCGCGAGGCATCAGGATCGGGGTGCAGGAAATGACCCGTTTCGGAATGAACGAACCGGAAATGAAACAGATCGCGAAATTTATCAAAGAGGTTGTTTTGGATAAACGCAACACGGAAGAAGTCGGTAAAGAGGTAGCGGGCTTTCGTAAAAATTATCAGAAAGTGCATTATTGCGTTGAATAAATAAAAATCGTAAAAAACCGCCTTGCGGCGGTTTTTTGTTTGAAAATTTTGCAGACAAAAAAGAGGGCCAGCGGATTTTAACAGCGCTGGCCAAAAAAAGCGGAGGCTATAAATAAAAGAGCGAATGCGGCGGCTAGCACGAAGGGAAGAGATAAATCAAAATATTTCCATTCCCTCCATTTTCTTAGATACTTGATTACTCTTGCCAAAAGAATTCTATTTTTTATTTTCCTTGGCAATTCTGATTCTATCCAATCGGGTTTCTGCGGTCTAACCATATTGAACCTCCTGCTGTCTTTAGAATAATTTATTGGCAATGCTTTTGTCAAATTATTGAATTATGGTATGGCAAACAGCTTTCATCCAGGCTATGATCTCTAAAAAATGGAGACCTCTGATCCGCTGCCAGCTTTTTTAAACTAGCCCTTTTATTAGGGGATGCTTATTTACACGCCGTTTTTTTGCTATAATAAAGGCAGGTCGTCGGGAGATAATAAAAGTTAACGCTAAAAATTAAAAATATGGATCAAGAAATAAAAGAAGTTAAAAAAATGGAGCTGAAGGAAAAAACTTTTTTGGCTGTCGTTTGTTTAGCCGCCATCTTTTTGGCAATCCAGGCTGTGAGCGCTTTTATCGCTTACGAGGGGCTGGGCAAAAATACTCCCCGTGAGATCGTGGTAAGCGCCAATGGGAGCGCTTTTATAGTCCCTGATATCGCTTTGATGCAGCTGGGAGTAACAACCGAGGGTTTTGATATCGGGAAAATTACGGCAGAGAATACCGATAAAATGAATAAGGTTATCAGCGAGGTAAAAGCCGCTGGAGTGGATGAAAAAGACATAAAAACCACTAATTACAGTTTGTCTCCGAAATATGATTATTCCAGAGGGGCGCAAATTTTTAAGGGTTATACTTTGAATCAGCAGGTTACGGTAAAAGTTAGGAATTTTGGAAAGATCGGCGATATTCTTGGGAAAGCCACCAAAGGCGGAGCAAATTTGATCGGCGATTTTCAATTTACGATCGAGGATGAGAATAGCGCCAAACAACTGGCCAGAACAGATGCCATCCAAAAAGCCAAAGCTCAAGCCGAATCAATTGCCCAGCAAACAGGGCTGAAACTGATCAAGGTTGTTAATGTTTACGAAAATGGTTACTCTTCTTCGGTTCCGAACTATTATAGTTCGGCCAAGGCCATGGATAGCAGCAGCGCGGGAGGCGGCATTGCTGTTGCGGATGTCCAGCCAGGCCAGCAGGAAGTTTCTATTTCGATAAACTTGGTCTACCAAGTCAAATAAAAGATGCAGACGAAAACCGCCGCAAGGCGGTTTTTTGTTTTTTAAAATGCAGATTTTTGTTAGATAAAAAAACAGAGTAAAGAAATGCTTTGACTGCCTGTTTTGAAGGGTTGCTAAGGCCGAATTATGCATTTTTTGCCGAATACCGGAAGGGCTGGTATAATGGTAAAAAATGCCAAGGTTAAACCTTGGCAAATTTTCTTATGATCATCAAAGAAATCGCCCCGAAAATTTGGAATTTTAAAATAATAGGCGGTCAAAACGCCTGGGAGGAGGTGGCTTACTCCGCCCGGATGAGCGGCGTGCCCGAAATAATCACCGGCGAAAGTATTTTCCGCATGATCGTTGAAAATGATTACGGGTCGGCCTTGGAGCATGTCATTGTTAAGTTTGATATAAAGGTTAGCAAAGGCAACGCCCCTGAATTATTAGAGCATCGCATGTCCAGCCATAGCGGTTTTTCTACCAGGTATTTGGATGCAAGCAAGGGCGCTAAAGCCGGCAGGCAAGAGCAAGAAAATTTACCGATCGGTTTTAAAGAAAATGAAGAGATCTACGAAATAATCATGCCGTGGCATCTGCTTGGCAATGATCCGAATAAGGCCGAAGAAAAACAAAAATTACTTCAAGCTATCGAGCAAAGCTTGGCGTCTTATCAATCCATGATCGCCAGCGGCATTCCCCGCGAAGTGGCCCGTTATGTTTTGCCTTTTTGCAAGGCTGTGGGTATTTACCATTACACTATGAATTTGAGATCGCTTTTGAATTTTTTGTCCCTGCGTTTGTGCGTGCGGGCTTCGGCCGAAATGCGTTGTGTCGCCAGCCAGCTTTATTTATTGCTTGAACAGGAGTTGCCCTTGATCAAGAGCTTGGCCGGCTGCCGCGGATTTATGTCGGGCGTTTGTCCGGAAAGCGGCGTGACCGGAGTGCGAACGGGCAAGCCTTTGACTTTTTATCCGGTTTGCCCGTTCCGCGCTAAAGAAAGCAAGGTTTTCATCCCTACGCGCAAAGAATTTTCCGAGGCCGGAAGAAGCCAAGGATTCGATAAAGAAACGGCTTACAGGGCGCAAAAAGAAATATTTTCGCGCTGGGCCCAATGGGGAAGAGTTTAAATAGTATTTTTAATGAGCAGTGATCGCCGCAATGCCAATATGGAAAATTTTAACCCGAAAAATATAGTTATTTATAAAGATGATATTCCTGAAGATTTTTTTGAGTGGGTTTCCCAAGTAAAGATCGTGGGCTGGGACATTGAGACTTCCGGTCTTGACTGGAAAAAAGAGAAGATCGGGACCTGCCAGCTTTACGCGCCCAATAAGCCGCCCGCGATCGTGAAGATCGGCAAAACCGTGCCGAGGAACCTTTGCGATCTGCTAGCTGATGAGTCGGTCAAAAAAATTTTTCATTACGCCATATTTGATCTTTCTTTTATGGTCAGCCATTGGAACGCCGATCCTAAAAATATCGCTTGCACTAAAACAGCCATTAAGCTGCTTGATCCCAAGCATTCCAAAAAACACAGTTTGGCCAGTTTGCTTAAAGAAAGGCTGGGGATTATCATAGATAAAAGCGAACAGTGTTCTAATTGGCTTTCGGCCAAATTGACCGATAAACAAAAGGAATACGCGGTCAAAGACGCGATCTATTTGCTGCCGCTTTTAAATAAGCTGGAGGCCGAGCTTAAAGCTCAAGGTTTGCTGGAATTGGCGCATCAGTGTTTTGCCTACATACCAACCCGCGTTCAGCTGGAAATAAAAGGATGCAAAGATGTTTATGATTACTAATTTTTAAAAACCATGGACGGACAAAGCAGATCAAGCATTAAAATAGGAATAGAAGTAGAGGTTGTGTTAAAAGCCGACCAAAGGACCGGCAAGCTGACGCGCGGCATCGTGGCGCGGATATTGACCAGCTCTTCATTCCATCCGCATGGCATAAAGGTGATGCTGGAGGACGGGCAAGTGGGGCGGGTCCAAAATGTTGTCCCAGTCGATCATTAAATTTTTTTAATAAAATAAAAAAGATTAATCGGAAGGTCAAAAATGAAAATCACTTTTTTCGGCGCCGCTCAAAATGTTACCGGCTCAAAACATTTGATCCAGATCCAAGGATATAATTTATTGCTGGATTGCGGCATGTATCAAGGAAGGCGGGGAGTTTCAAACCAGCTTAATAGCGAGCTTCCTTTTTCGGCGGAGCAGATCGATGCCGTTATTCTCTCTCATGCCCATATCGATCACAGCGGCTTGATGCCGGTTTTAACGAAAAGCGGATTTCGCGGAAAAATTTATTGCACCCCGGTGACGGCGGAGATCACAAAATATCTTTTGCAGGATTCGGCTTCGATACAAGAGCACGACTGTGAATATTTCAACGGACATTTGAGAATAGGAGAAGATCCGATCTCTCCGATCTATACCATTGATGATGTTGAAAAAACCTTTGATCGATTTGAGCCGGTTCAGTATTTCAGCGCGAGCGGAAAATGGACGGAGCTGAATGAAAATATCCGTTTTAAGCTTTATGACGCCGGGCACATTTTAGGATCAGCGATAATTTTGCTTGAGGTCAAAGAAAACGGAGCAGTTAAAAATTTGATCTTTACCGGAGATCTTGGCAGGGATGAATTGCCTATTTTGCGTTCGCCGGAAATGATCGAAGAGGGCGCGGCAACAATGATCATGGAATGTACCTACGGCGGGAGAAACCACGGCTCTCTTGATGAAGTGATGATGACAATGGAAGGGATTATCAAGAGCGCAGTGAAAAGAAGAAGCAAGGTCATTGTTCCCGCTTTTGCTTTAGGCAGAACGCAAGAATTAATTTATGTTTTGCATAAGCTTACCGACCAGAAAAGAATTCCTGCTTTGCCGATCTATTTCGACAGCCCTTTGGCCCAAAAACTTACGGCTGTTTTTTCCCGGTTCACAGAATATTTTGACGAAGAGTTTTGGAGGGATTTTGGCTTTCGCAGAGACCCGGTTTTTATATTTAAGAATTTGCGGTATGTGGAAACTTTAAACGAATCTAAAGATCTTAATAATCGGCAAGGACCTTTGGTGATCATTGCTTCTTCGGGAATGGCCGAAGGCGGAAGGATATTGCATCACCTTAAAAATAATATCAGCAATGCGGACAATACGATCTTGATCACGGGATTTCAGGCAGAAAACACTTTAGGGAGAAAGATCCAGGACGGCGTAAGCCCTGTAAGAATTTTTGGCGAAAGCTATGATGTTAAAGCGAAGGTGGTTACGCTGGACGCTTTCAGCGCGCATGCCGGCCAAAGCGGTCTTTTGGAGCGAGTGGACCAAACGAAGGGTTTGCAAAAATTATTTTTGGTGCATGGAGAATTATCACAGGCCGAGGCCTTTAAAAAAATCGCAAGCGAATTGCACCCCGAGCTGTCCATAGAAATTCCGGCATTGGGCCAAAGTTTTGAAATTTAATTATTTGAAAGATCCAAATTATGCTAAGCATTGTTATCCCGACGCTGAACGAAGAAAAATATTTGCCAATACTTTTAGCGACCATCAAGAAGCAGGTCGGCGTCGATTACGAAATAATCATTGCTGATAATTTGTCAAAGGACGACACTCGTAAAATAGCCGTTTCTTACGGAGCGCTGGTAGTTGACGGAGGCTTGCCTGCGAAGGCGCGCAATAACGGGGCGGCGGCGGCGAAAGGCAGCATTATCCTTTTTTTAGATGCGGATGTGGTCCTGCCGTCTCCTGTTTTTTTAAAAAAAACACTGGAAGAATTTGATGAGCGCGGACTAAGTCTTGCTACCTGTGTTGTCTGTCCTATTTCCGAAAGGAAGATAGACAAGATCCTTCATAAGGCCGCTAATATTTATATCGAGGCATTTCATAATATTTCACCCCGCTTGCCGGGATTTTGCATTTTTGTGCGCAAAGAAATTCACGAAAAGATCTCTGGTTTTGACGAAACCATAAAATTAGCCGAAGATCATGAATACGCCCAGCGGGCGGTAAAGTTTGCGAAGTTCGGCATACTTAAATCTTATCCGATAGTTGTTTCGGTCCGCCGTTTTAACAGAGACGGCCGGCTGAACATAGCTGTAAAATATGTTCTTTGCGAAGCGTATATGGAATTAAAGGGGCCGATAAGATCAGATCTTTTTAAATACCGTTTCGGATATGGCGATGCCGATAAAAAATAATCCCGCCGCAATCAAGGTTAATAAATAGAGTTTATGGAAAATAAAAATTACAATCTTTTTCGCGAGAATAATGCCGGGGACGAGATCGTTTTTTCGGTATCGGAATATATCGAGTTTTTGACGCTGAAAATAAAACCGTTCGAGGTGAAGATCGTCGGCGAAGTGGGCCAGGTGCAATTCGGGCCGACCGGCCATGTTTATTTCAGCCTCAAAGACGAAAAGGGCGGAGCCATGCTGAATTGCATTATTTGGAAATCCAGTTACCGCACCTATGGCATAGAATTAAAAGAGGGGATGAAAATAACGGCTGTCGGCAACGCGGAGATCTATGCACCATCCGGCCGTTTGTCTTTTATTGCTAAAATTATTTCTTTGGCCGGAGAAGGAGCGTTGAAAAAAGAATACGACCGCATTAAAAATTTATTGGAAAAAGAGGGAGTTTTTGCCGAAGAGCGCAAAAGGCCTTTGCCAAAATATCCGCATAAGATCGGCGTTATCACTTCGCGCCAAGGCGCGGTGCTTGCTGATTTTTTGAATAATTTGGGAAAGTTTGGATTCAGCGTAAAGATGATCGATTCGCGGGTTGAAGGACAAGAGGCGGTAAAAGAACTGCTTGCGTCCGTAAGGTCATTCAAAAAACAAAAAATAGAAGTTTTAGTGATAATGCGCGGCGGCGGTTCAATGGAATCAATGATGGCTTTTAATAACGAAATACTGGTAAGAGAGATCGCCAAATTCCCTTGTCCGGTCATTGCCGGCATCGGACATCATAAGGATGTATCTTTGGCCGCAATGGCAGCGGACGTAATGGTTTCGACCCCTACGGCCGCGGCTAATCTATTGGGTGAATCATGGCAAAAGGCGATGCTCTTTTTGGAGCGCAGCGAACGGCAGATCATTTCAAGCTATGAAAATAACTTAGCGGATGTTAACTCACTGCTTCAAAGGTCTTTGATCAAGATCGGCGATCTAAGAAGGGATATCGCCGGACAATACGAAGAAGCCAAGAATAAATTAAAGTTGTGTTTGCAGAAATTTGATAATAGGCTGGGCAGCATTAAAATTGATTTGAGAAGTTCATTATTGAAAACTTTTTCCGGATTTGCGATGTTTTTAAGAAGTGCTGGCCAGCAAATGGAATACGCTGAAAAAGCGATCAGTCTGAACAACCCTGAAAGGCAATTGAAATTGGGATACAGCATCGCTACTTTGAAAGGCAAAATTTTGAGGAGCGTTGAGCAGGCCGAAGCAGGGCAAGAGATAGACTTGCGCTTGGCGGATGGTATTATTAATTCGGAAGTAAAAAAAGTTAATAAAAATATTTAATTTTAAAAGTATGGAAACAAAAAAAGATTTGAAAAACAATTTGAACGGAAATTTGAAACAATTAGCCGAAATTACGGCGTGGTTTGATGACCAAAAAGAAGTTGATGTCGAGGAAGGCTTGAAAAAAGTCAAAGAAGCGGTGGCTTTGATCAAAGCTAGCAAGGAAAGGTTGAAAGCCGTGGAAAATGAGTTTGAAGAAATAAAAAAAGAAATAGACTTCGAAGAAGAAACCGAAACAGGGAAAAAAGAGGTTGAATTTTAGGCAGCAGATCTTATTTCTGGCGGATTTTTAAAAAACAGAGGTTCGGCCTCTGTTTTTTTGGATCTATCCCCAGGGGAATTCCCGTCCGAAGTGTCCCCAGGCCGCGGTTTTTCGAAATTTTATTCTTCCCAGATCCAGGAATTCGTAAATTCCTTTAGGCGATAGATCGTAGCCAATTATCTTTTCTTCTTTGCCGTCTTTTTCGGCTACAGCCATGACCGGTTCTTTTTTGCCAATGGCATAGGCGAGTTTCGTCCGGACGGTTTCAGCGCTATGTTTTCTTAACAGGTCTACGGCAATGCGGCGGGCCATATAGGCGCCGCTGCGGTCGACCTTGGTCCAGTCTTTGCCGGAAAAAGATCCGCCGCCAATGCCGATCTCCGGACCGTAATTATCGATCACTATTTTTCGGCCGGAAAGTCCGGAGTCGGCATCAAAGCCTCCCATTTCCCATTCACCAGCCGGATTTATTAAATATTCATCGGCGTTTATAATACTGCGGACCAGTTTCTCTAACTCAACGGAAGAGGTTTTTTGGAAGCTAGCCACCACTGTTTTAACTCTTCCATCTTCAACAGTCACTTGGGTTTTTCCGTCAAAGGGAAATTGGCTGTAAATTTTATTGCAAAGCTTGCGGGCGAATTCGTATTCCAAAGGCATGAAATTTTTGGTTTCGTTGGTAGCATAACCGATCATAATTCCTTGGTCGCCGGCGCCGCCGTTGTCCACTCCGCGGGAAATGAACGGGCTTTGCTGGGAGACGTAAACTTTAACATTATATTTTTCGCCTAAGACATTTTTGACGATGTTTTCAATATCAACCTTTGCGTTGCTGGTTACTTCGCCGGAAACGGAAATATTGTCGTGGCCGCCCATAATCTCAATAGCTACCCGGCTTTTAGGATCTAGCTCCAAATAAGCATCGAGCAAGGTGTCGGCCAGGTAGTCGCATAGCTTATCGGGATGTTTGGGAGAAACAAACTCGCAAGTTTTGATATTTGCCATAGATTAAGCTCAATATTAAATTTATTATTTTTTAAAAAAAATCTTCCGATAGGGAAGAATTTTAGCGTTAAGCCAATCTATCTTTCCCCAAGCGGGGTTGGAGTTGGCACCTTTCCTTCGAGTTTCCTCGGGATGGTTGCCAGCGGGTCTTAGAGCCAAATCTCTCGCCGCTTCTGGATAACTTATTTAATTTTCGTCTTTTGATTATATTATATTTTTTCTTTTTTGCAAAGGCAGAATAAAAAAGCCGCAAATAAAACGAAACACCGGGGGTTAGACCAGTGTTTTCGTAAAGGGAGGCGGATGGGGAAAAACAGGGGGGTAATGATAAGAAATCATAAGTAATTTTAGAGTAAAGCCTCTTTATGAGAGACTAAAAGAACATTGCTATAAGCATAGCTTGCGTTGCCGTTGGGCAAAATAATTTGCCGTGGGAACGTAAGATGCTTATGCAGCTATAATATCACTGGAAAAGTTGATGTCAAGGCTTTTTAGCTTGATCCTGGCGTAAAGAAAAACCGGCTAAACCAGCCGGCGTTTCGAACCTCGGTTTTTTGGGTTTATCTTAAGCCGGATCCTTCTTTTATATCATCGCTAACCGCGGTCAGAGCCATTTTTTCAGTGCCGTCGGCCAGCGCTTCCACTGCCACGAGCATCATTCCTTGGCTGATTCCCTGGCCCATTTTGCGTTCGGCCAGGTTGGCCGCGAAGACGCATTTTTTGTTGATAAGCTGTTCAGGCTGAAAATGTTTTCTTATCCCGGCGAAGATCGTTTTTTGTCCGATCTCCGGACCGAAATCAACTTTCAACTCAACTAGTTTTTCGCTCCATTCGGGAAGGAGGCACTCTAAAATTTTGCCGATCCTTAAGTCGGTTTTGTCAAAATCCGGATATTCGATGGTTGGCTTCATAAAAATTTTTTTAATTTATTTCCGGCAGATCAAGGCCGGCAGGTATTATTTATTATTAATATAACAAATCGGCATTATTTTAAATAGCCTTTTAGCTTTTGCTTTTCCTTGGAAATTTTCGTAAAATAGCATTATGGAAAAGAACAACTTTATCGACCAAGGGATAATCATCCGCGCCCTTGAAGAAAAAGATTTGGAGAAGGCGGATAGTTTTATGGAATTCGGCAATTCTTTAATTGATGAAGACGCGCCGGTCGTGATCAATAGCAGTATCTCTTTGGAAGAAGAAAGAAAATGGCTGGAAAGCCGGCTGGCGGAAACAAAAAAGAACAACCAGGTTTTTTTCTTTGCCGAAAAAAATGGAGAAGTGATCGGGATCTCAAATTTAAGCTTGCTTGGCGGAAAAAGAAACCACGTTGCCTCTTTTGGCATTTCAATAAAAAACGGTTATCGCGGAATTGGGTTGGGCTATCGGTTGATGGAAGGGATAATAAAAGAAGCAAAAGAAAAAATGCGAAGCTTGAAGATTATAAAATTAAGCGCTCTAAGCATTAACCAGCCAGCCATCAGCCTTTACGAAAAATGCGGATTTAAAGAAGCCGCCAGAGTGCCGGAGCAGATATTCCATAAAGGCGAGCTGGTTGACGAAGTGATAATGCTTTTGTATGTATAGTTTGCGGTAAAGCTATGTCGTCAATTTTTAATTGACAGTAATAGGCTTATATTTTATGGAAAAAGATAAATTTATCGATCAGGGGATTGTCATTTGCGCTCTCGAAGAAAGGGACCTGGAAAAAGCCGGCAATTTTGCATCCTTCAGCAACTCTTTAGTTGATGAAGACGCGCCGGTTGTGATGGATAGTAAAATATCGGCAGAGGAAGAAAGAAAATGGCTGGAAGGCCGGCTGGCAAAAGTGGAAGATAAAAAACAGATCTTTCTTTTTGCCGAAAAAAATGGAGAAGTGATCGGGATCGCCAGTCTTGGCTTAGACATCGGAAGAAGAAGCCATATCGGTTCTTTTGCAATTTCAATAAAGAGCGGATATAGGGAAATCGGGCTGGGAAGCCGGTTGACGGAGGAAACGATAGAAAGAGCAAAAGAAAATTTGTCGGGGCTGAAGATCATAAGGTTAAGAGTTTTTGGCGGCAATAAACCGGCTATCAGCCTTTACGAAAAATACGGGTTCAGGGAGGCGGCCAGATTGCCGAAGCAAGTATCTTATAAAGGCGAGCTGGTTGACGAAGTGATAATGCTTTTGTATGTATAGTTTGTGGTAAAAATTATCAATTTAATTTTTTAGAAAAAAATTATGTCAATGTTCGATCAATTGAAACAGTTAAAACAGCTTAAAGACATCCAGGACCAGTTAAAAAAGGAGCGGGTGGAAATTGAAAAAAACGGCGTAACGGTTGTTATGAATGGAAAAATGGAGATAGAAGACATTACTTTAAATCCGGAGCTCGGCATTGAACAGCAGGAAAGAGCTGTTAAGGATTGCGTTAACGATGCCGTCCGCAAGATCCAAACAAATTTGGCTCAAAAAATGTCCAAAATGGGAAATTTCGGTTTATAAGCTTGTAGGAATTAGCTTGTAGCTTGTAACTTGCCTTGCCCGCCGAAGCCCCGCAAGCGTGCGGGGCGAAGGAGGGTATTACTCCTTATAGGATAAAGTTTTGTTGATATGGAGATAAAGCAAATTATTGTCGGTAAATTGCAGACCAACTGCTATCTTTTTATTTCCCAAAAAGAAATGGTGGTTATCGATCCGGGCGGCGAGCCGCGGAAAATTTTAGCTGAAATAGAAAAAACCGGAGCGGCAGTAAAATATATCATCAATACCCACTATCATTTTGACCATATGCTGGCCAATAAAGAAATAGAGGAGGCGACTGGCGCGAAGGTTTTGATCCACGAAGACGAAAAAAAATTTATAGCCTTCGAACCGGACCATTTCTTGAAAGAAGGAGAGAGAATAAAGATCGGAGCTGAAAACTTGGAGGTTATTCATACGCCAGGTCATAGCCAAGGAAGCATTTGCCTGCTCGGAAACGGATTTATGTTCAGCGGAGACACCCTTTTCGACGGCTCTTACGGGCGGGTGGATTTTCCGGGCGGCTCCGCCGAAGACATCGCCAAGTCTCTGGAAAAATTAGCGAAAATGATCACGCCTGAGATGAAAGTTTATCCCGGCCACGGCCAGGTTTTTAAAATTTAGCCATAACGGCCGTTTTGATCGTTTCGGCAGCCAAGATATGGTAATATAAAAAAAGGATATTACGAGAAGGGCAAAACAGGAAAAATACTAAACAAAAACAAATAATTTTGATGATAACTTTTTCTTTTTTGAATCAAGCCGGAATTTTCTTTATAGACATTATCGGTTTTTGTTTGGCTTTTTGGGTTTTTTTCTCTAATTGGAAAAATAGAACAAACAGGTATTTTTCTTTGATGGTAATCTCGTATCTTTTCTGGATCAGTTTTTATTATATTATGAGATTGCCCGGCCAGATTGATTACGCTTTTTTCTGGGCAAAATTAGGTTTTGCAGGAGTGTTCGTATTTATAACCTTTTTATACTTTTTCTCCCTTTATTTTTTAGAGGAAGGGAACAAATTTTCCTTTTTGAATAAATTTGTTTTAGTGGCAGGATCGGGTTTTTCTTTTTTGGCTTTTTTTACAAATTTTATTGCGGAAAAAGTTGAGCCCATGCAATGGGGTCCGAACCCCATTTTAACAACAGGAGGAAAGGCTGTTCTTTTCAGCTTCATCGTTTTTGTAAGTCTTTTTACTCTTGCCCGATTTTTTAAAAAATATTTCAAAACTCGCGAACTAAAGGAAAAATTGAAAATCCAATATATTTTGATAGGATTTTTTATTCTCATCGCAATGAATATCTTTTTTAATATTTTTCTTCCGTTGAGATCGGGCACTTTCCAATATTCATATTTGGGAAATTATTCTGTTATTTTTTTCCTCGGCTTTACCGCTTACGCTATCGTCAAGAACGAGCTTTTCGGCATAAAGGTGATTTTGACCCAATTGTTGGTTTTTAGCATGGACATAATTTTGATGATCCTGCCATTTTTTATGCCAAGCGCGGTTTTGCAAACTATTATGGCTTCAGTTTTCGCCGTCTTTTGTGTTTTCGGGTATATGCTTATCAACGCTATTACGAAAGAGGTCAACCAAAAAGAAATACTGGCCGGTATGGTTCAGGAGAGTACTAAAGAATTGAGAAAAAGCAACGAAGATCTTGAACAGAGCAAAAAGATCGCCGAAGAAAGGGCCGCAGAGCTTGAAAAGTGGTATAATTTAACCATCGGCCGCGAGGTGCGTATGGCCGAGCTCAAGGAGAAGATCAAGGAAATGGAAGAAAAGCAAAAATGACAATCAATTATTTTGCCGCAACAGCTTTAATAAATACCGTTTTCAGCGTTTTTTTGGGTGCGGTTGTTTATTTTAAAAATAGAAAAGAGGATCTTAACAAAATTTTTGTTTTATTTTGTTTAAGCGTAGCTTCTTGGGCCGGACTTTATTTTTTATGGATCGTTCTTGGAACGAGTCATGATACTGCTCTCTTTTTCGGGAAGGCTTTGAATATGGCCGCGATATTCATCCCGATCACCTATTTCCATTTTGTCGCTCTTCTGCTTGGCATTTATAAAGAGAAAAGAAAATTGATCATTTCCGGGTATTGGCTGTCGCTGGTTCTCTTTATTCTCGGTCCAACTTTTTTATTTGTTAAGGACGTTGCCCCGGAAGCTTCTTTGCCATGGTACCCGAAGGCCGGACCGGCCTTTGTTGTTTTTGCCTTATCTTTTTCTTTTTATATCGTTTACAGCTGGTATCTGATGATCAAGGCGATAACTAAAAAAAATAACGGAGGAGGAACGACCAGCCTCCAAATAAAATATGTTTTATTCGGGAGTTTGATAGGTTTTGTAGGCGGTTCAATGAATTTTTTGCCTGTCTTCGGGATACAAATTCCGCCTTACGGCACCGGATTGTCGTTTATCTATGTCGTATTTTTTACTTTCGCCATATTGAAATATCATATGTTTGAGATAAGACTGATCTTGACAGAAGTATTGGTCGTTATCATCGCCGGAGTTTCCTTGGCTGAAGCTTTGCTTTTTAAAGATTTTTTGGCTAAGGTTTTGGGTTTTAGCGCTTTCGGACTGTTCTGCCTGATAGGGTATCTTTTGATCAGGAGCATGCATAAAGAAATAAGCGCGAAAGATCTTTTGGAGCAAAGGGTTAACGAGCGCACTTTGGAGTTGAAGCAATCGAACGACAAACTGGTTAAAGCTTTTGACGAATTAAAAGAAAGCCAGCAGGAGCTCGAAAAGTGGTACAAACTCACTATCGGCAGGGAGGTTAGGATGGCCGAGTTAAAGGAGAAGATCAAGGAGATGGAGGATAAAACAAAAATATGAATTATATAATTCCTTATTTAAATTTATTCCTGTTCCTTCCCATACTGTCTTTGGGGATCTTCGTTTATTTTAAAAAACGGGATAGAGTCTCTCTCTCTTTTTTAGGAATATGCATTTTCGGTTTTTTATGGACATTAGGGGTGATAGCCATGGTAGTGCCTTCCGTAATATCAGGCCAAGCGGGCGGCAGGCTTTCTTTCACTGGCGCTTCATTTTTAATTGCCACTATCCTATATTTTATCCAGATTTTTCCCAGGGAAAATTATTTTCCAAAATCTCTAAATGTTTTATTGATCGGCTCCCTTATTTTAATAGGGATATTAAGCATTCCGACTGGACTGATAGTATCTAGCATTAAATATTCGCAAGGAGTAATAGTGGAAAAAAATTACGGACCGCTCTATCCCGCTTATGCTTTTTTAGTTTTTATTTCCCTTGTATTCGGCATAGCGTTTTCCATAACCAAATATAGAAAGGTAGAAGGAATTGTTAAAAAACAGGCGCAATATGTTTTATTGGGTCTGTTTGTTTCTTTTATATTGGTTTTCACAACCAATGTATTGTTTCCCTTATTTAAAATAGGATCGTTTTATGTATCTCAATACGGTCCGAGTTGTTTGATCTTCTTTTTTATTTTTTCCGTTTTGGCCGTTACCCGTTATCATCTTTTTGATATAAAATTGATCTTAACAGAACTTTTAGTTTTTATAATAGCAACAGTTTCATTATTCGAGGCCTTGCTTTTCCAGACGACTTGGGCAAGGCTGTTGGGGCTCAGCGTTTTTATCTTATTTGGATATCTAGGATACCTTTTAATAAAAAGCACTAAAAAAGAAATTAATTCTAAAGAGGATTTGGAGAAAAAAGTCCAGGAGCGCACCAAAGAGCTGGGAAAAGCCAACCAAGATTTGAAAGAGCGTCAGGCGGAAGTGGAAAAGTGGTACAGCCTTACTATCGGCCGCGAGTTGCGCATGGTCGAGCTCAAAGAGAAGATCAAAGAGATGGAGAATAAAAAGTAAAAAATCAATTATGAGTATTTTTGTGACAATTTGTTTTATTTGCGCTTTGCTGGCTTTTTTCGGAGGGCTGTTTGTTTTGGCCGCTGACAGGAAAAGCAGACTTAACCAGACTTGGTTTGTTTTTAATATTTCCGTTTTTTTGTGGGCCATAGGACTGGCCGGCACAATGTCTTCGGGGGATAAAGGATCGGCTTTGGCCGCCCAAAGGATACTTTATGTGGGCACCGCTCTTATGCCTGTCCTTTTTTCTTATATGAGCGGGTTGCTGGTGGAAAGTCCAGGCAAAGCGAAGAAAATGCTTGCCATAAATTCTTTCATCGCCGGTTTTTTCCTAACAGCGTTATTTTTTACAAAATTATTCATAGAAAAAATATTAGAGCCGAATTCTTTCGGCTACTATCCGTTTGATGTCGGTCCCCTATACTATCCTTTTCTTTTATGGTGGCTCGGATCTATAGCCCACAGTCTTTATTTGTTAAAAAAGGGGAGGAAAAATGAATTGCTGGACATTGTCCGCCGCCAAAATATCAGTTTTTTGCTTTGGGGGGCGCTAGTCGGTTTCGGCGCTGGAGCTGTTAATTTTTTACTTGATTTCGGAATACTTATTCCGCCTTTCTATAACCTTTTGGTTCCTTCCTATCTTTTATTCGTCGGCTACGCCATAGTCACCAAGCAATTTTTCGGCATAAAGGTTATTTTGACCCAATTGCTGGTATTCGGCATGGGCATAATATTGCTGGTTTTGCCATTCTTTATGCCGAATTTGATCTTGCAGATCGTAATGATGTCCGTCTTTGTTGTTTTCTGCGTATTCGGTTATATGCTGGTTAAAGCGATTTTAAAGGAAGTAAATCAGAAAGAAATATTAGCCGGAATGGTCCAAGACCGCACCAAAGAGCTGGAGCAGAGCAAGAAGGTGGCTGAGGAAAGGGCGGCCGAGCTGGAAAGATGGTATAAGCTGACCATTGGCAGAGAAGTGCGGATGGCCGAGCTCAAAGAGAAGATCAAGGAGATGGAAGAAAAAGTCGAGATAAAAAAAGAATAAAGCAAAATTTATTGGCAAGATGGATTTTACCCTAGTTGATAAATCGTTCCTCATTTTAATTGACGTTATAGGTCTTTGGCTGGCTTTTTGGGTTTATTCTTCTAGTCCGAAAGAGAAGATCAACCGTTTGTTTTGCTTGATGAACCTGTCTTTTCTTTTTTGGTGGAACGGAGGATATTTTTTTTCTTATTCCGATAATCTGGGTTTCTCATTATTGCTCGGCAGGATAATTCTAGGAGAAGTCTCGATTTCTTTTGCCATTATTTATTTTTTTGTTACAGTTTTTCCTTACGAAGAAAAGAGAAACATTATTTTAGACAGAGCAATAATTTTTTTAACGGTCGTCTTTTTCTTGTTTTCGGCCTTAACCGATTCCGTCGTCGCAGGAACAAGATTTACGGAGTGGGGAATAGACCCGATTTTCGGGAAAGGACAATTGTTATATTATGGTTGGATATCGTTTTTTATAGTTTTGATCCTTGCACATTTCTTAAAAAAATATGCGATGTCTACTGATGAGATTAAGGCCAAATCGAGATATTTTTTTATTGGTTTTCTGATATTTTTTTTGATGAATTCCATTTTCAATGTTATTCTTCCCTTATTAAGAGGCACGATTCAATATTGGCAGCTTGGAAATTATTCAGCGATCTTTCTTCTCGGGTTCACCGCCTATGCGATAGTCGAGAGGAATTTATTTGGGATAAAAACGATTCTTACTGATTTATTGGTCTTAGCTACTGGCACTGCTTTATTATTTTTGCCGGTTATTTTGGATACCTTGCTCGCAAAAATATTTAGCTTGGCTATTTTTTTCTTTTTCTGTATCGGTGGCTACTTGCTTATTCGGTATGCCCATCGAGAATCAAAACAAAAAGAGATTTTAGAGGGAACCGTCAAGCAAAGAACCAAAGAGCTGGAGCAGAGCAAGAAGGTGGCTGAAGAGCGCGCTGCCGAGCTGGAAAGATGGTACAAATTGACCATTGGCAGAGAAGTGCGGATGGCCGAGTTGAAGGAGAAGATAAGCGAGTTAGAGAGTAAAAAGTAAAAAATGGAAATAATGTTCTTAATCAACCAAATTTTTGTTATCTTGATTCTTATAATTGATTTTTGGTTGGGTATTTGGGTTTATTTAATAAACCCAAAAAATAGAATAAATCAGCTGTTTTCCTTAATGATGGCTTCCATCTTTTTATGGGTTTTTTCCGGCTGGTCCTTTGACTTTTTTTCTTATAACGAAAAAATTTCGCTTTTTTTTGTAAAATTACGTTTTGAAGCCGTTGTTGTTTTTGCAATATCCGCTTATCTCTTTTCTTTATTTTTTCCCCGTAAAGAAAAAAATTATCCGATTTTAACGAGCGCTGTTTTTCTCTGGGGAATAATTAACTTTTTTATTTCAATTTTTAGCGATCTGGTTATCAGAGGCATCCAAGTTAAGGAATGGGGAGTTAATATTATTTTCGGGAAAGGATCTCTATTTTTTTTCGGAGGAATGGTTCTCTTGACGTTTTTAATCCTCTATATCCTTTTTAAAAAATATTATATTATTTCCAAAGAAGAAAAACTCCAAATCCAATATTTTTTAATTGGTGTTTTGATTTTTGTCGCAGGAAATCTTATTTTTAATGTGTTTCAGCCGATATTTTTTGAAAATTATAAATATTACCAATTAGGAGATTATTCCTCTATTTTTCTTCTTGGCTTTACCGCTTATGCAATCTTAAATAAGAAGCTTTTCGGGATAAGGGTGGTTTTGACCCAGATATTAGTTAGCTTAATGGGCATAGTTTTGGCAATCGTTCCTTTTTTTATGCCTTCAACTGCTTTGAAAATAGGCGCGGCCATCGTGTTTGCAGTTTATTGCTTCATCGGCTAT
>Ga0172381_10002830_pt1 | contig 18752 bp, 29 predicted proteins | sample Leawel6488metaG_FD_119754 | JGI IMG/M metagenome (GOLD analysis project Ga0172381, IMG submission 119754) | Leachate microbial communities from a municipal landfill in Southern Ontario, Canada - Leachate well 64-88 metaG | ecosystem: Engineered > Solid waste > Landfill > Unclassified | place...
ATAAAAAATTATTTATTTTTTTTACTATTTTATTTGTCATTATATTCTCCATAACTTCCATCATCAGTATCTAAAAAATTCCATTCTTTATTATCAGAAATTTTTGTTTGTTTTTCACTTTTATCTCTTTCATATTTATGTAATCTAGCCAATTTAAAAACTCTTGCCTTTTCATCTATATTATAAATTACTCCTGGTTCTATAACTAATTCAACAAATTTTTCATCAGAAATCATAGTTAAAAATGTTGAATTTTCACTTTCTGTTGTTATAAATAAATAATCATTATTCTTATAAAAGTTTATTGCAGGCGAATTTCTAAAGTAATATGAACATCTACTTTTCTTATCATAAATCAAAATACTATAACTTCCACTATCTTGTCTAAATAAATTTTTTAAAACATAAATTATTTTTTGTTGTCTTGAAAGATGAGAATGTATTGAATCAAATTGGGCAACAAATTTATTAAAAAATCCAGATGAATCTGAACCACTTCCATTCAAAAATTGATTTATTACTCCATTATGAACTAAAACAAATTCTTTACTTTGAAAAGGATGATTATATTGAACTTCAAATCCACTAGTACTATATCTTTGATGAGTTATAACTATTTTTGAATTTTCAATATCATTTTTATATGGAATATAATCAATTTTATTTCTAGTTTTTATTACTTCATTAGTAGATGAAAAAAATGCTCCTTCACCATGGTCATTTCTTACAAAACTATTTGCACTTATGCTTTGTATAAACCCAGTTAGAGAAGTTGTTCCATTCTTTCTATATATAGCATTAATGTTGCACATTTGAATCTTCCTCCATATTATTTAATTGAGTATCATGTTCTTTTAATTTTTTCATAACTTCTTTAAATTCTTCTTTTGTTAAAAATTCACCACCACCTATTATTGGAATTGAATTTCTATTTTTATTTTCTTCTTCTGTAGCATCAACAACTTGAACATCTGTAATTGGAACATCTTCTTGTGGATTCATACTTTTTTGATGAATTATTAATCCTTTTTCAATAGCAACTTTGCATAATTTTGGTGTAGCTAAATAAAATAAACTTATACTCCATCCTCTAGCGATTTCTTCGGTATTTTTTTCTTTTTTAATTATTCTCATATAATGACAAAATTCATGTAAATATGTCACCAGACTAATTTTATTCAATATTATTTTATTATTATTTCTATCATATTGTCCTATTCCCCAAAATCCATCAATATATTCAATATTAATTACTTCTATTTTATAAACAACACATAAATCATTATGCAAATTCCATAAAATTTTCTTTCTTTCTTCTAAAAGTTTATCTTTTTTGAATAATCCACTTTTAACCGCTGTTCTAACTGCTAAAACAGCTTCCTTTTCAATATTTGTATACATTAAATGATATTGTTTCATTTTGGCATTTCCTTTTCTTTTTTAGTTATTATTTCTTTGTAAATCCAAGGTTTTGTTTCTTCTTTTATTTTTGGTCTATGTATAATTGATAATTTTATAGGTTCTAATTTCACTTCACTAATATAACTTTCAATTGTTTTTAACAATAAATTTAAATAATATTCAAATTTTTTGATATTTTTGGTTGCTGGAAATATTCTAAATTCAATTGTATTATATACATTGCAAGAATTAAAATTAACTGCATAATATCTATCTCCGCCTTTTCCAAAACTTTGTAATTGTTTCTCTGTTGCATTTTTAAAATCTGCTTCATTTATATAAAATTTACAAAAATGATTAGTAAATCTTCTTTTTTCAGATTGTGTTTTTAATTTAGATTTAATAACATTTTGAAAAACATTTACAAATTGCCAACTATATAATTTATAATATTCAGGAATGCAATCAAAAGATAAATGAATATGCAAACCGCATGTATTATTTACTCTTATTATTGAAAATGCTTTTTTTAATTCATCAACTAATTTTTGTTTTTCATTTATTTTATATATGCCTGCTTTAAATTCAAAGATATTTTCTCCGCATCTATTTCCTCTTATTGAACCATCATAAGCATATACCCAATGATTTGTATGACAAAGATTTTTTAATTCATTTTCTTTATCAATTTTAACTATTCCTTCAATTTCACATCCAACTCTGCCGTTTATCATAATTCTTCCAAAACCTCCGCTCTAATAACTTGTGAATTTACACCTTCAACTGATTTTTTGTAAAAATCTTTAAATGTTAAAACCATTTTTTTAAGTGCACTTTTCTTTTGTGATTCAGACATTAAACGATTAACTTTAAAATTCATTCCATTACTTACTCCAGGAACTCTTAATACAGCAAAATTTATTTCTCCTCTAACTATTAAAGGTTGATTTATATCATCTAAATAATTATTAACTAACTTTAAATGATAGAAATATCCAATTTTATTTTCGCCAAAGAAATTTTGGGTTGTTCTTTTTTCCTTAGTTTCTTGTAAATACTTTTCCCATAATGGACTAGTTTTTGTATATAATATCATATCATCCCCATCTTCTTTAAATTCTAAAATTAAGAGTTGATTTGTAGGAATATCAGAAATTTCAACATTTTCACTAGTTACAATTGCTGAAAGTTTTTTAAAATTATGAACTCCTGCTTTTACATTTCCAAGTGGAAATCCAGTTATAGTAACTATTTCATTGATAGATTTTCCTTCTTTAAATAACTCATAGATTTTCAATTTTTGAGTTCCAACTCTAAAAGTCATTCCATCAATTATCTTCTTGTCGTTTGTCATAATAAATTTAAATAAATCCTATTTATAAATGTTTCTATAGTAGCTTTTTAATCACTAAGCTAACCTAAGTGCAAATATACCCACTTAGATTTAACAATAAAATAACTGAGAAATAATGACATTTTGTATTAATTTAGTAGTAATATTAAATATTTATAAATAGTATTATTTTGAAATTTTAATATTATTGATTATTACACCATGGAAATAAATAAAGAAGACATTATTGAAAGATTAAAACTATTTCTAAAGTTATCAACCTACACATATATTCAAGATATTTTTGATTTTAACATGAACGGGTTTGTAAAAAAAATAAATGAAAATTCTATAATTTTTAAAGATGATGAATTAGGTGAAATTCCCATAAGAATCTTAGATATTAAAAAATTATCATATTCTACTAAAAATAAAGAGGAGAAAAAATGAATAGCGCTTTTATAATAGAACCAAATGCAAAAGTAACTTATATTAATCAAATTCATAATACAATGTGGCCGAATTGGAAAATTTATAAAGATTGTACAGAAGAAGAAAAAGAACAAATAAATTTATCTTCATATCCTTCAAATTCAATCCTTTTTGATAGAGATTTGCCTGGGAAAACAGAGGCAGAAATAAATGAAGATTATTCTGGGTTTAAAGAGATGTTAATTAAAAGAAAAATAAATTGTTTTTATTCATATCGTTCTCCAAAGGGTTTTCATATTTTGGCATTATTCAAAAACTTAGAAAAATTAGACCCTGATTTAAGAAAAGAAATAAAGAAATATTATGTTAGCTTATTTCAAACAGACCCTGCAAAAATTAGTGATAGAGGAATTGTATCCCTTCCGGGAAAACCCCATTTTAAAAATGATGTTATATATAATGTCTTTGAATGGGTAAAAGGAGAAAATGATATACATGAAAGTGTTTTACAAGATTGTAAACAAAAAGTAGAAGAAAATAGAAATAAATTAATTAAAATCAATAAAGATACAGACTTTGTAAATTATTGTGAAAAAGACCCTTTTTTCTTATATATAAAAAATAACGAAATTCCTGAAGGAACAGGAAGAGATATAACTATTTTTCCAAATTTAGCAATAGCAATGTCTAAAAGTGGAAAAACAATGGAAGAAATTAAAGAAATAATACAACCAATAATAAAAAAGAATTTTCCTGGAAAAAAATATGTAGAATTTGAAGGTTGGTTAAAAAAAGCATTATCCAATGAAATTGCTGATTACAATCCATTTCAACTGAATAGTTGGATGAGAATTTACTCTAAAGATAAAAAAGATGTTTATAATATGAATCCAGATAAAATTGAACTATTAGAAGACGAAAAAAAAGAGAAATTCAAAGTTTATTGGGATAAAGATTTAGATGATATTACAGATACAAAAAATGAATGGTTAATAGAAGGGTGGCTTTCATAAAGTGATATTAATTTTATTGCAGGAAAAGCTGCTTCATTTAAATCAACAGTTGCTCTTCATATTGCATTTGCTGTTTCAGAAGGACTTCCTGTTTTCAACAAATATCCAACAATCAAAACTAAAGTTTTATATTTGAATGAAGAAAATTCTTCAAAATTATTTTTAAAAACAATTAAAAGAGTTAAAAAAGGTTTAGGATTAGAAAATAGTAAAACTGATAATATTTGTTTTGCTTTCTTACAAAATATAAAATTAGATAAAGTAGACGATTTAAAATGGTTAATTAAATTTTGTATTGATAATGACATTGGTTACATTGTTTGTGATAGTTTTAGAAGATTTGTAAGTTTTGATGAAAACTCAGCAAATGAAATGAACGGATTGTTTAACAATTTAAAAATGTTAAGAAAATTAACTAATGAAATTACAATATCAATTATTCATCATACTAAAAAAGATAGTGGGAATTACACAACGGACAATAAAGATTCACTCCGTGGTTCTAGTGATATTGTTAATGCAGCCGATTCTATAATCAGCATTAAACGTAAAGCAGCTTGTAATGCAATCCAAATAGAACACATAAAAAACAGAGCAGGGGAAGAAATGACTAATAAACTAATTTTAATTAATTCTGGGGAAAACAAAGATATGTGTTATTTTTATGAAAGCGATAAAGAAATGGACCCAGATAAAGTGATTTCAGCTGTAGAAAATTGTGCTGAAGAAATTATTACTTATGTTAAAAGAAAAAATATCCAAACTGGATTTAGAAGAAAAGATATAGAAAGTAATTTTAGTGATTCTACTGTAAAAAATGCTTTGGCACTTTTACAAAAAGATGGAACTATTACTGGGTTTGGAAGTACTAAAGATAGAAAATTTTTCTTAAATGAAGAGAATTTGGGAGAATCTACTGAGGAAGTTATAGAAGAACCTACTGAAAATCCTACTGAATGATTCGGTTAAAAATCCAGGTTATACTAATAGTTTAACCAAATCAAACCAAATCATATTTATTTATCCTTATAAGTCCTAGAGTACTTAAATTTTAAACTATTGATTTGGACAATGCCTTATTTTTAATAAAGAACTATTTTTCATGCATATAGGAGTTATGCTTTGCTAAAGCAGCATAACTCCGGGTATATGCAAAACGATTCGGTTTAACTGATTCGGTTAAAAAGCCGAATCAAACCGAATCAGTTTTTTGAACATTTTTAAGTGAATCCTACTGAAAATATATCCCTATTTTTAGTCTAAAAAAGTGTCATTCCGCAGTAATTATAAAGGTTTATAAATAGTTATATAAATTATATATGTTATATAAATATAATAAAATGGAAACACCAAAACAATTAAAAACAATATTTTTGCCAATTAATGAAAAAAGTGATGTAGAAATAGAAATAGATTATTGGATTTATAATTTTAATCAAAATAAAAATTTTAAAAATTATATGAAGAAATTATATAAAAAAGGAATTATTAAAGAAAATCAACTAAAATTTTTGCCTATTGATATATATAATAAAATTACAAAAAATAAAATTATATTACATTATTGCAAATTAAGATTTGAAGTTTTTAAAAGAGATAATTTTACTTGTCAATATTGTGGAAGAAATGTAAAAGAAAATGGAATTAAATTGTGTGTTGACCATGTAATACCTGTTTCTAAAGGAGGACAAACCATAAGTGATAATCTTACAACAGCGTGTTATGATTGTAATTTAGGTAAAAAAGATATATTATTAGAATTAAAATTATTGAACAAAATAAAAAATGAAAATTAGACAACAATTAAAAAATTGGGGTGGAAGTTTAGCTGTAATTATTCCAATTAAAATAATTAAAAGTTTGAATGCAAACGAAGGTGATTATATTATTATAGATATTATTAGAAAAGAATCTGCTATAAAACAATATAGATGTAGAAAATGTAATTATAAAATAACTATTATAAACGAAGATGATGATTTATATTGTCCAGCTTGTGGATGTGTGGATTTAAAATTAGAATCATCTGATTTAGAACCGGAGATGGAAGAATGACGATTAATAGAGGAAAAATGACTTTAGAAGAACATAAACAACTTGGAAAATTTATGAGAATAGCTCAAGATAAACTTTGTGGAGAATCTTGCAAAATAAAACCAAAAACAAAAAGTCATAATTCTCATGAAAATAAAGCATATGAATTAATTTGTAAATTAAAAGACCATTTAGAGGAAATTATGTGGCAAGATTACCCACAATTAGGGAATGAAGAAGGAATTAATATTTATTACGGAAACGCAGGGAGAGAAGAATGATACAAAATTTAATTTGGATGTATTATCACTTCAAAGCTTATGGAATTAGTGATTATCAACTTTTACTTAATATTATAGAGATGAGAAGGAGGTATTAAAAATGACAGTAGAAGAATTAGATGAACAATCTTTAGAAGAACAAGAAGAAGCACAATCTAAGGTTTTAGGAAATCCAGATGAAGTTCCAATAGTTGAAGGTGGTGGACTTGATGTAGATTTTACAAAATATGAAGGATTAAGATTTAAGATAGCATCAGTTAGACAAATTGAAGTTATTGATTATTTTACAGGTCCTTTGGGTTCAGACAAAAAACCAACATATAACAAAGAGTCTAAAGAAATTAAAAGACAGATTGAAATTGAAACAGAATCTATACCAAAATTAGATAAAGAAGGTCAAATAACAAATGAGTTATTAAAAATGACAAAGAATGGTAAGGAATCAAATGTTACAGTTAGAGCTGCTCTTAATTTAACAAGAAAATTTGATGAAAATGGAAAAGAAATTTGGGTTATTTCAAAAGCACCAAGTGCTAAGTTGTATAAATTTATGAGAAAATTAGGTTGTGATAAACCTATGAAAATGAAAGGAAAACTTGTAACTTTAACAACAGTTCCAGATAGAGATGAAGCATCAGATAGACGTTGGCTTAGAATTGTAATATAAATTTTTTATTTTATTTATTTTTATTTTAGTTTAGTTAGGAGAAGAATATGAAACAAGAAGAACAAGAATACTTGGATGAAAAGAATTTGAAAGAGAATGATGTGATTAACTTTAGTAATGGAAATCGTTTTTACTATGGTTGTGTTAAGACAATAAATAAAAAATTATTTGTTGTTTTACTAAACAATAGTGAAGAAAAATTCAAACTTGAATCTTGTTCTCATATAAAAAAAGTAGAAGGAGGTAAAATAAACATGGTAGAAAAAGAAGAAAAAGTGAAAAAAGAAAAGAAAGAAAAAACACCTAGCATTACAGATGCAAGAGTTGAAAATGCTAAAAAAGTTATAGCATATATGACAAATGAATTACACATTGAAAAGAAAGACTTTACAAAAGTATTGTCCAGATGTTACAGATTGTTAGGCAAGTAAAAATATTCAAAAATTATTTATTCCGTTTTTTTTGTATTTCAAGGTACTAAAATGAAAAAAAGCACAGCATTAAAAGAAAGAATGAAAGTATTAAGAAACAGCTCTCATACTAAAATTATAGTTAATAATGATATTGAAAATAAAATTAAAATTTTAGATTCACAAATAAAAAATTGTGAATATGATTTAAATAATTATTTTAAGGGCAATCCATTAATAGAAAATAAATTAAGATTAATTAAATTACAAAAAATAGAATTAGAAAATAAAAAAGAAGCAGAAAAAGCAAACTTTCAGGAGAATTTAAATGAAAAAAGAAATTGAAGAAGAAAAATATGGAAAAGAATATTTTGAAGCTTTACAAAAAGTTTTAGATATAAGACAATCTAGAAAGAAAACATATGATAATTCATTTTTAGATGATAGTGTTGATTTTTTATTAACAATAATAGATGGAAAACGTAGAAGATTTGATTTTATAAGAAAAGCTAAAAAAGATTATGATAAAACAGAAGATGAAATAATAGATATAGTAAACTATTACATTTTTGTTTTATGATTATTAAAAAAGGATTTTAAAAATGAAAAAAAAATTTAGATATAGAAAAGTAACACCAAAAATAGAGAATGTTATAAAACAATTAAGAAAAAAAGGTTGGACTTTAAAGGAAATATCTGAATCTTTAAATATTTCTACATCTACAATTACATATCATTTATATGAAGAAGAAAGAAAAAGAGTAATTAAAAAAAGTACATTTTATAATAAAAAAAATAATTATAAACAAAAAAGTAATGAAAGAAAAAAATATCAAAGAGATTATCAAAAAGAAAGATATACTAATGACCCTAAGTTTAGAAAAAAGTTTATTAAACAAGTTGCTGAATGTCATAAAAGAAGAAGAAATTTAAGAGCACAACAAGAATTATGTATTTATTGTGGTGGAGAAAGAAAAAATAATGAATATTTAAGTTGTGAAAAATGCAGGAGAAATAAAAGATGAAAAAAATATTAATATATAAACCTAGTTGGAGAATAAAATTCCATGAAAAAGATACATCACAGGTATTTGCTAATCCTGAACCTGTTAATTTAGCTAAAATTCTTAGTAAAGAATATGAAGTAGTAATTGGTTCTGAAAATGATTTGCCAGAAAAAGGAAATCCTAGAAGCATAAAAAATAATGAAAATGATTTTTATAAAAGAATTTTATTAAATGGAAAATTATATTTAAAAGGAGATGAAAATATTTCTGAATATTGTTGTATTATGAGAGATTTGAGATTTATTGATGAAAATTTTAAGAAAAAAGATTTATATTTTGTTACAGATGTAAAAATATTTGATAGATGCAAATTTTTTACAGATAATTATGATTTTAAAGTAGTTTCACAATCTAAAAATTTAGGTGAATATGGAGATTTAGAAAAATTCTTTTTATTGGATAATAAAATAATTACAAATAAAAATAAATTAAAAAAATTAGTTTATTGTGGAAATCAAAGAAATAATGAAAGAACTGATTTAGTTGGAAAATATTTATTAGGAAATGATATTAAAACAGAAATATACGGAAAATGGAACAATTCAGAAATAGTTGATAATTCTAATTTTAAAGGTCCTATTCCTTGTGAAGAAGTTTCAAATGTTTTATCTGAAGCTAAATATTCTTTAATTATAAGTGATAAAGAATATAGAAGATTGGGTTTCATTACTCCTCGTTATTGGGAATGCTTATTATCATCAACAATTCCATTTATAGATTCTTCATATGATAAAGATGAAATTTTAGTTAAAAAGAATGATTTTAGAATAGTTCATGATTATAAAGAAATGATGGATAAAATAATTTTTTTAGAATCTAATAATTATTTTTATAAACAAATTTTAGAAAAACAATCAGAAGAAATAAAACCTGAGTATGTTAGTGGTGAATATCAATTAAAAAGATTAGTGAATATTTTAGAAAGATGATATTTAATCAGCCAGAAATTAGAACATTGTTTCATGAAATGCGAAATGTAGATTTTGCTAAAAAATATAGTGAAGCAATTGATGTTTCTCAACCAGGTTTATTTATGGGTAATGGTGTTTTATTTATCGGTCAAAATCCAGGGTATTTAAAACCTGATAGAGTTCCTAGTGATGCAATTTTATCTGATAAAAATACTAGTGATGAGGTTTTTCATGAAGCTTATAAACAAAGTCAAATGTCTTGGAAATTTTATGATTTTATAAAGTTATTAATTGATAATTCTTTAGATTTTAGTATTATTAATCCATGTTTCTTTCCAACTACTGGAAATCAAATTCCATCCTGCGAATTGATTGAAGCGTGTTCACCATACTTTTTGAAAGCAATTGATTTAATAAATCCAAAAGTTATAGTTTGTTTAAGTAGTGTTGCTAAAATAGAATTAAAAGCACATGAAATAGACAAAAAATATAAAGTTGTTTATTCATATCATTATGCGTATCTTTACAGACAATCTAAAGAATTTGTGGATGCCGAAATTAAAAAAATAAAAGATGCTTTAAAATGAAATATAATAATGTTGTTAAAATTGAATCAAGATTTTCAAATATATATGTATATCAATATAATGAAAGTGGAGTTAAAGAAAGAATAGATACTTCAATAGTTAATTATTTTTATGTTAGGGAAGAAGATGATGAAAAAGTTACTAAACTTCTTGATGCGGGCGGATATAAGTGCAAAAAAATAAAAAATGGTAATAAATCAATTTATAATAATCCTTTAGTAAAATTTATTCCAGATAAATTTGAATTTTGGAAACAAAAGAAAATAATGCATTTAAATGGTATTCAAACATTTGAAGCAAAACTTCCTGAATATTTAAAATTTTTATTAAAAAATGAAGTTTCTTTTACAAAGAATAGAAAAATAGGAATAATAGATATTGAAACAAATAGAAGTTTGGATGTGGACAATGTTCCAGAAGCAGTATTATCTATTTGCTTATATGATTATAAAACAGATGGATATTATGTTTATGCTTGGAGTAAACATAAACCTTGCATAGGTAGATTATGTGATAATAAAGAAACAAATTTTTATAATGATGAAAGAACTATGTTTAAAAATTTTATAAAAAAATTTAAAGAATTAAATTTAGATATTGTTACTGGTTGGAATTGCGAAAATTTTGATTTTCCTTACATAATAAACAGAATGATTAAACTTGGATTTAATCCAAATGAATTATCTAATTTTGCAAATGGTGATTTAAAAGTGGAAACAAGAAAAATTCAATATAATGGTGGAAAAACAATTATTTATGAAAATATTATTCCAGGAATAGATATAATTGATATGATTCCTGTAATGAAAAAAGCAAATTGTTACAGTGAACAACCCGCATCTTTTTCATTAGATTCAACTGTTAGATGGTATTTAAAAGATGAATTAAAAATGAAAGTTGAAAATGATTGTTATGAAAAAGATTTTGATAAGTTTATTGATTATAATATTCAAGATGTTCGTTTAGTTAAATTATTAATGGACAAATATGAATTAATAACTTTTTTATATTCTGTACATCTATCAATGACTAATGGTGTTCCTCTTAAACATTGTACTCACAATTCAATAGTTTTAATTTATAAATTAAAACAAATGTATCCAGATGTTATTTTACCAGACAATAATGGTTTTTTTAAAATTGAAAATGAAATTATAAATTTAAATGAAAATGATATTGAAATAAAAGCTGCTACTGTTATTGAAACAAATTCAGGCATTCATTCAAATGTGGTATCTTTTGATTTTCAATCTCTTTATCCAACTATCATGAGAACTTTTAATATTTCTCCAAATACTTTAGATGAAAATGGAGAAATTGAAATAGATGATATTGAAATGAAAATAATAAATAACCAAACAAATGAAGAAAAAACAATTAATTTTTCTAAAAAATTTAGTATTAAAGAAAAAGGAATATACGGACAAATTTGTGAATATTTGATGAATAATAGAATTGCTTTTAAAGCGCAAATGGCTGAAGCAAAGATATTACATGGAAAAGATAGTTTTGAATATAAATCATTTGCATATAAAAGTGATGGGCAAAAACAAGTTTTAAATAGTTTATATGGTGTAGGTGCTTATAAAAAATTTGAAATATTTAATCCTTTTGTATCTGCAGCAATTACTGCTGTTAGCAGAAAATTAATTAGTTTTATTAATGAATATTGTAAAAACAAAAATTATACTCCAATTCTTGGAGACACTGATAGTTTATATATAAAAGTTCCAGAAGGAACTAATGAAAAAGAATTAGGAATTGAATTAAACATAGCAATAAGAGATTTTGTTTTGAAAAAATGGCCTATGTTAGAAAATACTTATTGTTTGAATTTTATGCAAGAAAGGTCTTTTAGTAAATTTATAATTAAACATGCTAAAAAAAGATATTTTGGTATTGAAAGAGATGGGCATCTTCTAGTTAAAGGATTTAATATTGTTCAGCATTCAACACCCAAGAAAGTTAAAATTATTTTACAAGATATTTTTAGAGATTTAATTGAACAAAAATTAACTACTTTAGAAATAAGAGAAAAATTATTAAATTATAAAAAAGAATTTAAAAATTTTAATGCAAATGAATTAGGAATTGAATTACGTTTAGCAAATAATCCAAAAGATTATGATACTAAAGTTCCGCATGCAGTTGCTGCAGAATATAGCAATAAATATTTAGGAACAAATTTTTCATCCAATAGTATTGGAAAATTTTTATTTGTAAAGAATGTAGGTTCAATTAAATATCCACCAACTGAATATGTTTTCTTAGATGAAGATAGTGTTTTACCAATTGAATTTGTCATAGATTATGAAAAAATGTGGGATAAATTAGTTATTGCTCCTCTTTTAACTTTAAAAGAATTAGATGATTTACAAATTGAAAAAATAACATCACAAAATAAATTATTAGAAGAATTTTTAAAATGATAGAAACTTTTAAAGATGTTCATGATTTGATTGGACATAAAGAAATTGATTTTTTTATAAATAATGTTTTTATAGAATATCATTCTTATAATTTTCACGGTGAAAAAGATTATTTTAAACAAAGAAGAAATAATTTAAATAAAAATGGTTATAAAGATTACAATTTGGTGGTAATAAAATGAAACAATTGAAAACAGGAGAATTAGAATTTAATTCTTTTGAAAATGCATCTTTATATTTTGCAAAATTATTGAAAAAAGGAACTCCTTTAAAAAGCACAAATGAAAAAAATTTAGAAACTTATAAAAAAGAAATTGTAGAATTACAAAATGTAAATTATTCTATACCAATGGGAAAAATTCTTAGTGATAATGAATTTCATAAACCTGCTCCTTTTTGGGCTATAAGCGAATCTTTAAGTGAAATTTTAAATTTACCTAGACCCATAATGGAACGTTATAAACCAGACCTTATGAATTGGAGTTATTCAATGACTTCGGATAGAATGCCTTGTTACAGTTATGGTGAGAGATTACATAATTATAATCAAATAATGAATGTTTTTAATAGATTAAAAAATAATCCTACTTCTAAAAAAGCATTTTTATCTATATATCAAGGATATGATACTGAATTGACTAGACCTGATATTCCTTGTACTTTAGGCTGGATGCTAAATATAAGAGATAATAAATTAGATATAACTACAATTATGCGTTCATGGGATTTTTTTGCTGGACAAATTTATGATGCTTTTTTGGCAAATTTAATTGGACAATCTTATGTTTCTTGGTTGAAAAATGATGGTAATGAAAATCTAAAGCCTGGTAAAATACATTTTTTTGGTGGAAGTTTGCATTATTATCCTAGTAAGTCAAGCGATATGCTTGAAAATATGATAAAAAAAGGAGAAACTTTTTTTTATAATGATGTAGAACCTTTTTCTATAAATAGTAATATGGAAGATTATTTTAAAGATTTGCATAATTTAGAAGATGCTGAACAGGCGGTGTATAATGGCAATTTTTCATATGCGGATGATAAATTAAAAAAAATATCTATTCCTATTTTTAGAGATTTTACTAGAGTTTATATGATTAGGAATGCTAAAACATACAAAAATGCATTTTTAGAAAAAAAATATAGAGATGAACTTGAATCTGAGGAAATGAAAAAATGGATGAAATAAAAATAAAAGAAAAAGCTGCATATATTTATAATGAAATGGAAAAATTAGATGATTATGAAGAAAGTATTAAAACTAATCCTATGACATTAGATATGCTTTGGATAATAATTAAAGATTTTGTTAGAGAAATAAAGTGATAAGAAATACCAAAAAAGAAAAGAAAAAAAGAAATAAAGGCTTTCCATATAAAAAAACGAGAAAAAAACTTACTATTAAAGAAAAAAAAATTAATGATGCTTCAATATTAGGTTTTTTATTTGGTTGGATTGTTGCTACTCTAATTTTTATTGTATTTATTTTATTTATATATAATGAACCTTTTTTTCAACAAGATATAGATAGTATTTTATTAGATAAATCTTTTAAAATAGTTGCAAATTCTTGGGAAAATACAAGTATTGTAAATTCTTTATCTTATTTGTGTTCTTTAAATGAAGATGATATTGCTAGAAGTTTTTGTGTGTATAGTTTTATTTCTGAAAATGTTGTTTATAATAATCATGATGAAGGAACCAATAGATTAAGAAAACCTGATGAGATTTTTAATTATACTATAGTGTGCAGAGATGTTGCTGTTTTATATAAATCAATAATGAATAAAATGAATATAGAAAATAAATTTGTATTTATTCCAGAACATGTTTATAATGAAATTTATATTGAAAATTATAAATGCAAAGTTGATATTGTTAATGAAATTTTTGAATGTTATGAAATAGAAAACATTTAAATACTATTAATATTTGATATTATTAATTTTAAATATTAAGATGTGCGCAAAAAGAGTTGAACTTCATGGCGAAAAGAAAAAACCTAATTTTTCTATTCCAATTGGTAAAAATGTTTTTATAAATTACCCAATTTATTGCGCTAATAAATTTTCTAGTGTTTCTAGAGAAGTTTCTATTTTTGTAAATAAAGTTATTGAAGAAAATAAGATAGATGAAAAATATTTAGAAGAACCTAAAAAAGAACGTTTTACTATATCTATAGAAGAAAGCAAAGCAAAAAAATTTAAAGATATTTGTAATAGATATAAACAAAAAGGATTGTTAAATTATTATTCATCTCCAATAACTAAATATATAGAAAAACAATTAAAGGAGGTTGTAAAATGAAAAATGCAATAAAAATTTTAAATGAAATAGAAGATACAGATTTAGTTCGTGTAGAAATTAATCACATGGTACAAATTATAAATAAAGAAAATTTAAAAAAACTTATGGAAGAGGAAAAAGAATGAAAAATTTAAAATTTCTTATAGTCTTGTTATTAATTATTCCTCTAGTTTCTGCAAATGGATTAATTATTAATCAAACTTTTCTAGTTAATAAAACTGTGGATAATAATGTAAATGTTGTTTTTACATTAACTAATGCGGATAGTTTTACTTTTTATAATATTACTTTTGAAGATAATTCTGTAGCTAGTATGACTAAAGTATCTGAATTGACTTCTGGAAATTCAATTAATGTAACTGCAACTATAAAATCAAACAATGACTTCAATGGTAGTTTAAACGTTATTGGATTTTATAGCGCTAAACTTGGAACCAGTAATACTACTAAAGAAGTCGTTGTGCGATATGATACTGGAATAACTCCTTGTGTTTTTTCAATTATAAAAGGTGATACTGTAAAATGGTATAATAATGCTAATAGAAATATTGTTATGAAAAATTCAGAAACAAATTTAGATATATCTTCCCTTTCTCAAAATCAAAATTATACTCAACAATTTAATGAACCTTTAACATTAAATTATTATTTTAATTGGATAGGATTTAAGTTTACACAAATTTGTACTCTTACTGTTTTAAATGATGTTGGATATATAAATAATCCAGAATTAAATGCTAAATTAAATCTTACAATTGATGTTAATTATGAACCTACAACATTAATTGCAACCTTTTTAGAAACAAATTATACTGTGGAAGTTTATACAACGGAGGAAGGATTGTTTTTAGTAAAAAATACAGGAAATAAAATTGCTAAAAGTATTCATATTTCTAATTCTTGGTTTACATTTACACCAAATGATTTTGATTTAGAACCTGGTGTATCAAAAACAATTTCATATGCTATTAATCCAATAATTCATACAACTAATGAAACAGGAAAAAATTGGGAACAAACAGTTACAATAATAGGAAATTTTGAAAATGTAAATCAAAAAATAAATATTTTTGTTCCTTATGCTGACATAGATAGTGGAAATTATACAAATTCTGATTCTATAATAAGTTTAATTGCAAAATATTGTTTAGAAAATCCAAATGTTGCATTTTGTAAAAGTAATCCTACTGTAATATATAAAAATGGAAGCGAAGGAGATAATATGACTCAAGAACAATTTAGAGCAATATTAGAATATCAATATACAATATTTTCTGGTTTTAATGAATTTGTAACTTGGCAAAAAGAACAAACAAATAATCAAAGTAATAATATAAATAATGTTACTGCAGATGTTAATCAACTTAAAGTAGATGTTCAAAATATTAAAACAGAAAATCAAGGAACAACTTCAATGGTTTATTTTACAGTTTTAGGAATTTGTATTTTTGTAATTATTGGTGGTGGAAGTTGGATAATTTGGTATGTAAAAAAAGAAAGAAAGGAGAAAGAACTTAGAAAATGGTAGAAGAAGAAAAATTAATAGAAAAAATTGTAGAAGAAAAAACACAATCTAAGGATAAATTATTTAAAATTATAGGTAGTATTATTTCAATTGTTGTGTTAATAGTTTTAATTGTTATAAAAACACAAAAACCTGAATTTCCTTTATTTGTTTTTGTTGGAGGAATTATTTTTATTATTGTATTTTTCTTTGCAATGTTTTTTGGATTTACTTTATACAGAAAATATCAAGAAGCCATGAGTAAAAAAGATGCCGAATCAAAACTTCCTCCTGCAATTACGTTAGAACAGGCTGATGAACTTATAAAAAAATTATTAATAAATCCAAATTATAGTGATTATGCTGTTGGGTGGTTGCAACATAAAGTTTATACTGTTGGAGAACATACAAAATCAAGAGTATTATTAGTTCACTTAAGTCCAACACCTTATAGTATTGAACCATTTCAATTTATAATTATGAATTTACATTATCCAAAAGAATTATGGGATTATATTTGTCAAACAAAGTTTAATCCTGGTGAATTAATGAGAGCAGTTAATTCTGCTGGAATAGACCCAAAGGAAGACCCTGATGTTGAAAAGAGAATTGAAAGAGATTTATCAACAGGAAAAGAAGTTGAATATACAAAAAGAAGTAAACATGACAAAATAGAAAAATCTGAAAAGAAGGCGGATTTAGAATAATGGGAGAAAGATATGTAATAACAGGAGCTCAACTAGGAATGTTAATTAGTGTAAGAGAAGTAAAAGCTAGACAAAATATAGTAGATGATATTATTGATAAACAATTTATCTGTAATTTAGAAAATAATCAAATGAAAAATTTTGAAAAAGAAATAAATTTATTAGGAGAAAAATTTATTAAAAAGGAGGAAGAAGAATAAAATGTCACTTTGGGTAAATATCGGTATTTTAAGTTGCATTGTAATTTCTGCAGTAATTGTAATTATAATTTCAATTGTAAAATATGGAAAAGAAGAATTATCTATTGATTCTAATATAGGAATAAATGTAATGGCTAAATATTGTGATGGAAGAGCAATTGGTGTTGAAAAAGATATTAAATTAGGAAAAGAAGGAAGAAAAATAATAAGTTTTTCACCGAGAGATGTTAATCCTTATTTAATAGATACAATAGAAGATGTTCCTGTAATAGTTGATAAAAATAAATGTATTCCTTTTCCTAAAGGTTCTTGGAGTAAAGATAAAAATATAAATATTTATCTTCCACCTACTCCGGATGATTTTCCTGAACCTTTTAAAAACAATATATTAGGACAAGCATTAATGTTAGTTACATCAATTATTAATTCCGACAACGCTGAAATTGATGCTTTTAAAGAAGGAATGAAACGTCAAATGGCTCATACCAGAAGTATGGCTGCCGGAGAAGTTTCACTTGAAAGAATAAATCAAATGGAGGAAATATTTTCAGATTTATTGGACGCTGCAAAGGACTCCAAGAAAGATAATAAATTTCCTACCGGTGGAATGAATATTCCACCAAGATAAAAATGAAAACTTTTTCTATTATTGTTATTATAATATTATTTTTTGGATTAATTGGAGGAATATTGTTTGTCCACTATAAATATGAGAAACCAAAAGAACAAAATGTTATTTATTTAATAGATTTAAGCATATTTGCGCAAGAAGGTAATAATTTGGTTAGAACAAATTATTCTGTTTATTCTAATGGATTTTTTATTGGAAATAGTTTAACTAATGAATATGGAGCTGCATTGTATAAAGTTCCTTTAAATTCAACAATTACAATAATAAATTCTAACTTAGAAGGACAAAATTATTATAAAAACAGAATAGATTTTTTTACTGAAAAAAATGAAACAACTAGGGTTATAATTCCTTTAATTTCTGTTGGAAATTTAACTGTTATTACAAATAATTCAAATTATAAAATAAATGCAACAGTTTCTTCTAATGGATATTTTAAAAATATGATAGTCTGTTTAGATTGGTCAATTCATGTTATTTTTGCTGAAATAAATAATATGACTCAAATACAAAATATAGGAAATACAACTAAATGTTATCAAGGTTCTACTTTAGATAATAATAATTTTAACTTTATAATTAATTATCAAACATTTGGAAATGTTGACTTAAATGATTATATTAATGTTAATTTTTATGATTTTGATGAAAATTATAAATTAAGAAAAAATTATAAAATTGGAGTATTAAATAATAATAATAATAATGTTTAAAAACATGAAGAGATTGTTAAAATATATAAAATGGTGAGCAAATGCTATATAAAATAATTAATGAAAATTTTGTAGTATGGAGAAAAGAGTTAAAATGAATAAAAAAATAAAAATTAATATAATTA
>Ga0172381_10002831_pt1 | contig 18732 bp, 11 predicted proteins | sample Leawel6488metaG_FD_119754 | JGI IMG/M metagenome (GOLD analysis project Ga0172381, IMG submission 119754) | Leachate microbial communities from a municipal landfill in Southern Ontario, Canada - Leachate well 64-88 metaG | ecosystem: Engineered > Solid waste > Landfill > Unclassified | place...
CCTGTTGCTTGTGCTGCATTTCTGCTAACTGTTACAACTTCGTCCAGATTATTTTCTTCTACAATGATTGTGGCAGTCATTAACTTTGTGAGACTGGCGATTTGGAGTCTATCATGGGAATTGTTCTCAAATAGGATTACTCCTGTTCTTAGGTCCATTGCAAGGCTAGCGTTGGCCTTAATTACTGGGGATAAAAGTTCAGGATTTTTTAAGGGGATAAACTTGCTTTCTTCGATATCGCTTAAGTTGGCGCTGGCAGTTCTAACGATAGAAGGAGAAGGATCTTCTCTTAAATTAAAGGCGGAAGGAGTACTGTCTTGAATTACAGAGGCTATATATAAGCTAAGTAGATTAGTTAGCATCGATTTCTTCTTTGGTTAAGGGGCGATAAGATCCTTTTTCAAGGTTTCCTAAAACAATTTTCCCAATGCGAATTCTTTTTAAGTATTTCACAGGATGGTTTAGAGAATCAAACATTTTTCTTATTTGTCTATTGCGTCCTTCGTGAATTGTTATTCTAAGAACTGTTTCGTCTTTTGATGCTTTTTCGATGATAATTTTTGAGGGGGCTGTCTTTTTGCCTTCTATCATGATTCCTTTTTCTGTTTTTTGCTTTTCTTCTGGGGTTAATTCACCGTAAATGGTTGAGAGATATTCTTTTTCACATTCATAGCGAGGGTGGGTGTAGCGGTTGATGAATTCTCCGTCGTTACTGATTAAAACTAGTCCTTCAGTGGCATAGTCTAAGCGTCCTACTGGTTTCAAATTTTGGTTTTTTGGAAGAAGATCCATGACCGTTTTACGTCCAAATTCATCACTTCTGGTTGTAAGATAGCCTGTTGGTTTATATAGTGCTAAATAAAAATTTCCTGATTTTAATTGGGGCGAAATAATTTTGTTGTCGATTTTTACGATATCTTTTTCGGGATCAATATCTATTCCTAAAGTTTGGACTTGTTTATTATTTAAAAGGACAAAGCCTTGTTGGATTAATTCGTCAGCTTTTCGTCTGGAGAATTGGGAATATGTTGCGATGAATTTATTGATACGCATAAATAAGTCTAATTGGTTTCAATCGTTGCTGGAGTGGAATCGGTAGATGGGGTGGTGGGGTTTTTTGTGTTGGTGGTGGTTTCTGGTTCAGTGGTTGCTGGGGTTGGGGCAATAACTGGTAAGGAATAAAAAGCATCCTCCATATAATCTTTTGAATTAGTATAGTCTGCGCCAATTTCAATGATGATGTCAGCGGTAGAGCTGGCATATTCGATTGGTATAGTGGTGCTTTCTTTTCCCGGAATAACTTTTTCTAAGAAGTCTAAAGCTTTTGGTCTGGAATCAATTTTATTGCCATTGACGTCTGTCTTTTGGCGATAATAATAAGTGGTGTAGAGAATATCTTTGGTTCCAGCATTGCCAAATTTTACGATATCAAAGCAGAATCTTCTAAGAATTTGTTTGGTTTCTGCTGCGGCTCCGGCGCGAGGGGTGCCGTTTAATAATTCAATAGTGGTATTTTCTTTAGCGATCAGCGGATAGTTGAAATTCAAATCAGCATATTTGTATAAAAATTCTAAGCCGCCGGCTGGAATTAAAACAAACATTCCATTGTAGGCGGATCTGTCGGGGACGTATAAAAGGCCACCGCATAAGCCTGGATCGTCATGAACTAATCGATGAAGAATTTTATCTTCGGTTAGGTCTTTGGCCATGCTGCCGAGAGTAAGGATTTCTTTTACGGTGATGTTGGTTTCGATATTGGCCTTGAGAACGTCTAAAATATTTTCGATTTTGGTTTTGTCCATTAGGATGTTGGCGGATAGAGCTTTTTGTTTTACTGCGTAAATAATTTGTTGTTGGCGACGAGCTCGGTCAAAGTCGGAAGTTGTTTCACGACTGCGGGCGTATTTTAGAGCAAGTTCTCCATCCATGTGATGATCACCTTTGGTAATAGAGAAAGGTTCATATAAAAATGTGCCGTCCTTTGGATAGAATGGATCATTGAGATTTTCAGTCACGGTAATCTCAATTCCCCCAAGAGAGTCTATAAAATCTTTAAATCCTTGGAAATCCACTTTTACCCAGTAATGAATAGGAATTCCTACTAACTCTTCTATTTTACCTTTCATGTATTCAATACCTTTTATAGAGCTTCCAAAATGCTCTTTTGCTCTGTAATAAACTTCGTTAACTTTTGAATCAAAAAGCAATGCGTCTTTTACATAAAGGTCTCGAGGAATTGAAAGCAGAGTTAGTTCTTTTGTTTCATTGTCTAAGCTTGCGACAAGAATGGAGTCTGTTAAGTCCGCTCCTTCATGAGTTCCGCCTCCTATTCCCAAAATTAAAAAGTTGGTGTGGCCATAGGTGTCTGTTTTTAGTTCTGAGCCGGCTAGAGATAGAACGGTTGAAAAGTCGATATTTTTAAATGCTTTGACGATTCCAATTGATAGAAAAATTATGATTGCTAAAGAAATGAGTAGTGAAATGCTGATGCTAAGGCTTTTGGCTGAAATTTTTCTCTGTTTAGGTTCGCGAATTTTATTTAATTTAAAGTCCATTTTTAATTTTTAAATTTAATTTTAAGATTCATTGATAATCATTAACATGACGATATTTCCAGAAGAATCTAGTTGAATATCTATGCCGATTGTTTCCCATCCAGAGTTTAAGATTCTGGATTCTGTATCGAGAATCGATTTTGCTATTGGATCCCAGGTATTGTATGTTCGGCCAATGGCTAAGGTGGTTCCTTCTATTCCGAATTTGTCTAAGGTGTTAGAGAGGGAAGTGTTGCTTAAGACTAAACTGGCGGCTATGCTTTCGTTATTTAATTGTTTTGCAGCAAGTTCTAGAGAAGGGCTATAGGTTAATTCTGAAACATTGTTTGTTTTGCGAAGTGTGTTTATTTTTGTAAATAAATCGACTTTGTCGTTTTCTAAATCGTTTGCGGTGAGAGGAGAAGTTGAAAATTCTTCACATATATAGAAATAGCCATTCTTTTTAGAAATACCAATCCCTACTTTCGTCCAATCTTTCTCTAGGATGTTGCTTCTGTGGCTTGCACTTCTCATTAATCCTTGGTGGGCGAATTTTACAGAAATATCTTTGGCGATATTTTCTGAAACTGGAGTTTTGATTCCTGCGGCGATTCTTCTATCTTCGGGAGATTGTGATTTAAGATTATTGTGGGAAAAATAATTATTTTTGGACATATCGGTAGAATGACCTTGAGCTAAGGTATTTAGATCTTTGGCCATTTCGACTTTTGTTAAGCCGTGAGCAATGCGGGAATTGTTGATTTCTGTTAGAAGTTCTTTGCGTAAAACATCTAAAGCAAAGGTGTTATCGTTTGTGATTTTTCTGATATTGAGATCAAAAAAATCTGGAATAATGGGGATGCCTGTACCGACATAAGTGGGATGATTGAGAATTGGCAATCCTTCTTTGTTGCTGATTTCTAAAATATAACGACCTCTTGTTTTGGGAACATAGGAAAAAGTGTAATTTCCATCTTTTTTAATAATGGATTTTGAGCCAAATAGTCCTTTTTTACTGCTAGTCTTGAGGTCGAATGTGTCTACGAATCCATTTGGTTTTATGACATAGGCTTGTAGTTCTGTGTCGACATTTACTTTTCCGGAAAATGAAATTGTGCCAATTTTGTCTATTTTGTCGGGAGGATTGGCGGTGAGATCTTTTGTAAGTGTTTCTGAAAAAGTATGTTCAACTCCTGAAAATGAGTTGATGCCGCTGTTGGTATAGGCTGAGGTGATTTTTAGAGGATCCGTTGAAGTGGATAATCTTGCTACCTCGGCATAAAAAGAAATTTGTCCCGGTAGAAAATTTTTGAAATCAGAATAGTTTATCGGAATGGAACTGGTGTTCTGGCGTGATAAGTAAGTCACTTTTTGGCTATTTTGGATGAATGTAATTTTTTTAAGAGAGGGAAATGTTGTATTTATTTCAACTACCGTTTGGTCGTCTTTATAATTCATGTTTAGTGAATTTATTTTTGGAGCTGTAGTTGTTTTTTCAGCTATTGGAAGACTTGTGGAGACTTTTATGCTGGCGGCTTTGCTGTCACCTTCTCCTCCTGGAATAATTCCTAAATAAAAGCTTCCTTCTTGTGGAAAAAATACGGGAACACTGAAGGTTTTGGCGATTACAGGAGCGGTGAACGTGGTGGTTTCTTTAGTCCCAGTTTTTTGGACTACAATGCTGATGGTTTCATATTCAGCGGAAGTTGTTTTACCTTTAACTAGGTATACTTCGTTTTTGTAGAAAGTATTGGGAATTATTTCGGAAAGTTCAACATTCTTAAAATAGGTTGTTGAAATTTGGGTTGTTGCCGCTAGTACATGCTGAATCGGAATGATTGTGGCAAGTAAAGTTAAGGCAATGATTTTTGCGATAAATTTTTTCATATTCAAAATTGATTTTGCGTGTTGGATATTAGCTATTTTTCGGGGTAATAGCAATTTGTAAAAAATTTAAATTTTTTTTAGGAAGGAGTGATATGGTCTTTTGTATGCGAAAAGTTGTTTGTGCCCAAAAACTAGGTCCCAAAATTTTGTTTGTGGGAATTTGGATTTCATGTCTAATTTTTAGGTATGGGATGATTTTGAGTCAGGTAGAGGGAATAGAGGGGGGGCAATTTAGTGGTTGTATTGAGGAGGAAGTGGATGCAAGGAGTGACGGAACAAGATATGTTTTTAGTTTTGAAGAGGTTTTGGGAAAAGTTTTGGTATATGGACCGAAATATCCTTTGTATGAATATGGTGATTGTTTAGAGATTGTTGGTAGTTTGATTAATCCTGAGAATAAGGGGGATTTTGATTATATTAATTATTTGAGAAGATATGGGATTTATAAAATTATGTATGTGGATTCGATGAAATTAGTCGATGAGAAAAGTGGGAATATTTTTTTAAAATCGGTTTATAAATTGAAAAATATTGTTGAGGGGAAGCTAGATAAAGCTTTTGTGGAACCATATAAAAGTTTTATGGCTGGGCTTTTGATGGGAAGTAGAAGGGGATTACCGGAACATCTGACGAATGATTTTAAGAAAGTTGGGTTAAGTCATATTATGGCTATTTCTGGCTATAATATCACTTTGGTGATCGTGATGATTAGTGGATTTTTTTGGTTTTTGAAGAAGGATATTCGGGTGATTGTTTCTAGTGTTTTTGTAATTATATTTGTGATTTTTGTGGGGATGAGTGCGTCGGCGGTAAGGGCTGCAGTTATGGGGATTTTGGGTCTATTTGCCCTTAGATATGAGAGAAAATACGATGTGGCCAGAGGGCTTTTGATTACTGTTTTTGTGATGAGTCTATGGAATCCGTTGATTGTTTTTTATGACGCGGGTTTTCAGCTCTCAGCATTGGCGACGGGGGGATTAATTTATATTTATCCTTGGCTGAAAGAACGTTTAAAATTGTTGCCGGAATTTTTTGGAATTAGAGAAACGGTTGGGGGTAGTTTATCTGCACAGATAGCTGTTTTGCCGATAATGATTTTTAATTTTAAGCAAATTAGCTTGCTTGGAGTTTTTGCGAATGTGATGATTTTGCCTTTAATTCCTTTCGTGATGTTTTTGGGGTTTGGTACCTTGATATTAAGTTTTTTGTCGGAAAAACTTGGGATGATGATGGGTTTTTTGGCTTATTTGTTAATGAAATTGATAGTTGTAATTATTGAGTTGTTTGCAAAAATACCTTTTGTAAATATCGAATTCGATTAGATGGATGATGAGTTTTTTAAGCTGCTTCGCGAATTCTTTCGTTGGTTTTTTTGTCGATAAATTCACGTGATTTGCGTTTTGCGGCGATTTTTCTTTGCATGTCCATGATTTTTCCGGCTGGAGAGTTGACGGCTTCTTTTGCCGCTACTTTTTCAAAGGCTTGTTCAGATATTTTTTCGGCTAAAGCATCGATATCTTTTTCTTGTTTACGATTTGCTTCTTCTGCTGTGAGGATGCGACCGTCTTTGTCCTTAAATTGGCTTAGAAGTCCTTCTTTTTGAGTGATACGGTTTTGGTTCTTATAAAGTTGGACTTTGGCGGCATGTCTTCTTTCTTCAGTCATGGCGACATCATTGAATTTAACTTCGGCGATTTTTTCACCGGTCATGTTTTTGTTCAAAATGTGTTGCTTGTCAGTTTGTTCATAATAAGATTTTACCATTTCAACTTCATCGGAATTTCCAGGTAAGCGATCTATAGATTCCTTTTCAGCTCTGGTTTGAGAGTCTTTTTGCTTGTTATGACGTTCTTCACTTTGTTGTGCTCCAACAACATTCAAGTGAATAATTTGTTCCTCTTCAATTTCTTTTTTATTCTGATCTTGAGAAGCTTCTTTTTTGATTTGTTCTTCTACTGTTTTCTCAAAAGAAGTATCTGTGTTTTTCTTGCTGCCCTTTTCTCGCATTTGTTTGGCAGCCATTTCGATAAGGAAAAGAATTTGTTTGTCGTCTGGACTTTGTTCGTCGTACATCATCAATATTTTCAAGGCTTCACGAGGATTATCTTCTGACATATGAATTGTCGCTGCTTCGATTACTTTTGACTTTTCTTTGGTAAATTCTTTGGATTCTTTTTTGTCCTTTTTTGTAATGCCGGCTTCGTTTTCTTCCACTCTGTGTTTCTGGGATTTAATTTTTTGCTTAAGAAGTTCTTGTTTTAGTTTTTCGTGAGTAAGGGCTCTTTTTGACCATCCTTCTTTATCATATTGGTCCTGCCATTTATCTAGATCTTCTTGTTTAAGTTTTGGATCAAGATCTCCTAATCTTGTTAAGTCTTCCATGAATTTTTCACGACGAGCTTTATATGCGGCAAGGTTTTTGTACTCTTTTTGAGGATTTGGGCTGATTAAAATTTCGTACATTTTCTCGAGAGTTTTTAAATCTCCCGGTTTTTTAGTCTCAGGATTCTTATAATTATTTTCATCCTCAAATAATTTTGTGTATCTTTCGGCTGTTTTGTCGCTGATAGTGCTGTCTTCTGCTGCTTTGGAAATAGCATGTTTTGCACCGGAGAGAATCAGAATTTTATGGCGTTCCCCTTTATCCGTTTGCTCATTTACTAAAGCTTCATGCTGTTTTAAGGATTCTTCTTTTTGCATGAAATCTTGGTCTTGGAATTTGTCTAAAGCTAGTTGTAGGCCTTTAGGATCGTCTTTGTATATTGCTTCCAATTTTTGAGCTAGTTTAGCTTCATTTTCTACTAGGTCTTTCCACTTATTAACCAATTCTTCTCTTTCTTTGAAGTCTGTATTTTTGTAGTAGTCTAAATATTTCTTTTTGGAAGAATGACTCATTTTGCGAATATTTCTTTTGCCGATAGTAATTTGTCCGTCTAAATAGGTGAATCCTTCGGATTCTTTTCTGGCAATTTCTTGGGAGGTATTTAGAAGTATTCTTTGAGTATTTGGATTTTCGGCTTTAAGAACCGATTGCATGGTTTTGATGATCATCTCTTTGGAATAAAAACCGGTGTCACGTTGATGATCGAGATGTTTCTCCATGGCTTCAGAGTTTTGGCGAAATTGTTTTCTTTCGCTTAAGCCTTCTTCCTTAATCCATTTGGAGTCGGTTGGTTCGTTTAAGCCGTATTTTTTGAATAGTTTTTGTAAGTTTTGATATTCTTCACGGCGAGGAGCTAGGCCGTTTCTATCCATGATTTCTTTTCCTTCTAGTTTGCGAATTTGCTCTTTAAGATGGCTTAAAGTCGGATTTCTTTTTCGTTCTTGAATGAACCATTCTTTGAATCCGGCAACTTGTTTTGTTCCGATTAATTGGGCGTTAGAGTCGCAAATTTGATCAAATTGAGCTTGAAGATTTAGAAGCCTGGGGTCTTCCGGATCTAGCAGTTTATTTTCTTCTTCGAAAGTTCCTTTACCTTGTTCTTTTTGGCGGGCTAGGTCTTTGATTTTATCTAATATTTTCTTGGCTTTGGAGGGACTGATTGTTGAATCCAGTTGTTGGCTAAAATCCCTATAATCCTTTAGGGTAATAAGGCTTCCATGATTTTTGTCTGCGGTGACTAAACTATTTAGTTCTTGCTTGGCTGTATCTTTTATGCGACGGCTTTCCGCTGTTAATTCTCCGATAGTAATTCTACTATCGTTTAACATATTGATCTCTTCCGGAGTCATTTGGCTTTTTTGGTACTGCGCGTCGTTGGATTGCGAAGGTTTTTTCGTTTCCTGATTGTCGTTGTCGTCAGACACTGCCTCTCCGTATAGTCCCATGGCGTCTATTAAAGGACTTCGATTGTACAATATTTACGAACAAAGTCAATGTTTTTGCAGTACTAGACCGAACAAACCGAGAATCCACAGCTTAGGCAGAGCATACATCCTTCTGCTATTTGGATGTTTTCACCGCATTCAGGACACTTTTTACTGGCAATAATTTCCTTTTTATTTAAAGAAAGGTGTTCACGATCTTTTTCTAAAGGAAGCGGTGGGGGAATTACTTCTTCGAAGTTTCTGGTTGTTTCTGCTTTTTTTGAAGTTGGTTGAGAAGCTGGTTTTTGTTCTGCTTGAGGCTTTTCGGCGTTGAGGTTTAATACTTGTTCTGCTCTGCTGCCGTCTCTATAAACAGTGCATCCTTTTAATCCTGCTTCCCAGGCCATAAGGTATCCTTGGCGAACATCTTCTCTAGTAGCTGAATTTGGGAAGTTGATGGTTTTTGAAATGCTGTTGTCTACATTTTCTTGGAAGGCTGCTTGTGATTTTATATGATCTTCAGCGCTGATATCCATTGATGTTACATATACTTTTTTTACTTCTGCTGGAATTCCTGCAATGTGTTGAAGAGATCCTGTTCTGTGAATTTCTGCTCTAATTTCTTCAGTGTCGAGATGGTGTTCTTTTAAGGCTGCTTCAAGGTATGGATTTAGATACATCATCTTTTGTCCATTCATAACTTCTTTGTAGTAAGCAAGGGCGAAGAAAGGTTCAATTCCAGAGCAGCAGTCGGCCAACATGGAGATTGATCCCGTTGGGGCAACTGTCGTTAAAGCGGAATTTCTCATTTTAATGTTTTGGTCTTTTGATCCATAGATGCTGATATCCCAGTTTGCAAAAGTACCTTTCTCTTCAGCTAATTTGTGAGAAGATTCATGAGATGTTTCGTTGATAAATTTCATTACTTTTCTAGCTGTCTCAACTCCTTCGACCGAATTGTATGCTATTCCTAATTGGTAAAGCATATCTGCAAATCCCATAATTCCAAGTCCGATTCTGCGATTATTTTTGAAAGTTTTATTAATTTTTCTACTGGGAAATTGGAAAGATCTATTACATTATCCAAAAACCTAACAGATGTTTCTACCACGAATTTCAGTCTGTCGAAATTAATTTCACCGTTTTTTACAAATTTAGCTAAATTGATTGATCCTAAGTTACAAACATCTCCATCATGTAGCCATTGTTCACCACACGGATTTGTGGCTTCTAGGCGGCCAAGTGCGGGGATAGGGTTTGCTCTGTTTGCAGCGTCAGGGAAAAGAACTCCTGGTTCGCCGTTTCTCCAAGCGGCATTGATAATTTTATCCATTAATTCGGAAGCAGTCATCGTTTCCTCGATAGCTTCAAGGAAAGCTCCGCGACTATTTCTAATAATTCTTCTAGGTTTCATTTTTACGTCATTCCATTCGCATAACCATGGTTCGGTAGATTTGTTTTTAACTTGAGTCATGAATTCGTCTGTCAAAGCGACAGAGATGTTGAAGTTTACTAAAGCGCCTTCTTCCCATTTTGATTCGATAAATTCCAAAATATCTGGATGGTCTACACGCATTACACCCATGTTTGCTCCGTGACGACCTTGTTGTTTGATGACGCCGAAAGCTTCGTTATAGGCTTTCATGAAAGAAATAGGGCCTGAAGCAACTCCTTGATTTTTCTTTGCGTAGGTGCCCGCTGGGCGAAGAAGATGCCAAGGGAATCCTAGACCTGATCCTGCTTGTTGAAGAAGGGCGGCATCTCGTAGTGTTGAAAAAATGCTATCCATACTGTCTTGAGGATGAACTACGATGCAGTTTGCAACGAGTCTGGTTTTCCCTCCGGCATTGGCTAGAGTTCTTCCTCCTGGAAGAAACTCGAAGTTGAACATAATATCTTTGAATGCTTGTTTGATTTCTTCGATTTGTTCTTCGCTTTTTCCATATTCTGTTTCTACTTTTGCTAAAGCTCCTGCGGCGGTGTCGATTCTTTCTTCCGGAGTTTCGCAAACTTCGCCATTTTCATCTCTTTGTAAATATCTTCCTGCAAAAACTCTTAAAGCGTTTACTGAAAGTGGTAATTTTGTAGTTTTTCCTCCCAAGATATCTTCCTGTGTTTTTCGGATTTTTTTATGTTCCTCACGATAAAGAATGTAGGCCTTAGCGGTTTTGGCGTGTCCTCCTTCAATCAAAATTTTCTCAACCAAATCTTGAATTTGTTCTACGTTTGGGATGTTTGATTCATCTTTGTAGAAAACTTCTAGAACAGCCGATATTTGGTTGGAAATTTGTTGAGCGACGGTTTTGTCTGTGCCACCAACTGAACTGGCAGCTTTCCAAACTGCTTCAGTGATTTTTGACTGATCAAAGTCGGCAACGGACCCGTCTCTCTTTTTGATTTTTTTGATAGGAGACATAAAAATTGTGCTAAGTTAGGGGATTTTTCACAGACATGAGACTCCGTTCAATATATAGTAGCTGGCTTTTCTAGGGCATACCACATATAGTAGAGTGCTTTAAATACTATCAGACAAGGTTTAGATTGAAAAGAAGAATTAGTGAAAAGAAGTTGACGTCGAAATGTATAAAAGTTGTAATTCGATGGGTGTTTGGAAAAAGGCTTTTGTTCGCCATTTTCGCGAAAAAACTGGCTCTGGTAAAGCGATTGTCAATCTGTGTCAAAAACGACAAACATGAGTGTTTTAAAAAATGTATACAGGACAATCCTTTTGCTTTAGAGCATGGACAAAGAAGTTCTCGAGATAATTCGGGGGAGTGACGTAGCTTTTTTCAACAGCGAGAAGGAGTGCTACTAATTCAGGGATTTTAGAGCTTTTGCGATCTTTTCACCGAAAACTTGGGCGGAGGATGGTCCGTTTGCGGTAATTATTGTGCCATCTTGTTCTACTGGATTGCCGGTATAAGTGGCTCCATTTGCTTTAAGGTTTTCGGCTTGTCCTGAAAAGGAAGTGACGGTTTTCCCTTTTAATAAGCCTGCATTTGCCAGAATGGAAGGTCCTGCGCAGATTGCGGTGGTTAATTTTCCGGAATTGTAAAAGTCTTTTGCAAGATTTAGGGCTGGTTGGTAATCGAAGTAAAAATGTGATCCTGGACCGCCGACGAAGACAATGGCAATGTAATCGGAGGGATTTACTTGGTCGAGTAGGAGGTCTACTTTTGTGCTTCCTCCGAGAGATCCGTGTGCTACTTCTTGAGTGCTAGTGGTGATTATTTCGTAGCCAGCGTCTTGAAGAACTTTTTTTGGAGTTTCATATTCAATATCTTGATAACCTTCAGGAGCGATAACTATTAAAATTTTCATATAGTGTAATTTAGTTGCGGAGATGTTTTACTAATTTGGTGATGATTTCAATGGTGTAGTCGAGATCTTTTTTGGTGGTGTGTTTTCCAAGACTAATTCTAATACTTGATTGTGAAATGTCTTTGTTTTTGCAGATAGCATTTAAGACATGAGAGGATCCATTTTTCCCGCTATTACAAGCCGATCCGGTGGAGATGTAAATGCCGTAATTGTCGAGTTGAAGAAGAAAATCTTTGCCTTCGATTCCGGGAATATGAATGTTGATATTATTGGGAAGGCGATTTTCGCGGGGGCCATTTAAAGTGATGTCGGGATTTTTTTTGATAACATTATCGATGAAATAATCGCGAAGTTTTGATGAACGTTCACTTTCTTTTTTACAGTTTAATTGAGTGATTTCGAAAGCTTTAGCGATTCCGACAATTCCTGGAACATTATGAGTGCTGGCGCGTAAACCATGTTCTTGAGAACCTCCTTGAAAGAGGGGAGCTAAGAGAGTTCCTTTGCGAACGTAGAGAAAAGCGGTGCCTTTTGGCCCGTAAATTTTGCTGCCATTGATTGTGAGAAGGTCGGTGTTTAGCTTTTTGGGGTCGAGGTGAAGGTATTCAGTGATTTGGCAAGCATCTGAATGAAAAGGGACTTTGTGTTTCTGGCAAATTTTACCAATTTCTGCAATTGGTTCGATAGTTCCGATTTCATTATTGGCGAACATGATGGAAACTAAAATGGTGTTTTTAGTAATCGCATTTTCGAGCTGTTCTAAATTTACAAATCCGTATTTATCGACAGGAAGATAAGTAACTTTGAAGCCTTCTTTCTCGAGATATTTAAAAACATTGAGAACGGAAGGATGCTCGATGTCGCAGGTAATGAGGTGATTGCCTTTTGCTTTATTTGCTTTGGCTGTTCCTATTATTGCGAGATTATTACTTTCGGTGCCGCTGCCGGTGAAGATGATTTCAGAAGGTTGGCAATTTAAATATTTAGCAATGGTGGTGCGAGCTTGGTCGACGGCTTGTTTAGCCTCTAAACCTTTGCTGTGGAGCGATTCGGCATTGCCGAACTTTTCGGTGAAATAGGGGATCATGGCCTTTAGCACTTCCGGATCAACGGGAGTGGTAGAGGCATAGTCGAGATAAATTTGTGGTGTCTGATTTTGAGCTGAGTTTGACATGAGCTCATTATAGCAGAAGAGAAGAGAGGAGGGGAAAAATTATTTTAGACTTTTTGAGGAATTTTTTTGAGCATTTCATCAAAAGCGGCTTTAGGGGTGGTTCCACCTGCTTTTATTTGTTTGGGGTCTGGTGTTGTGACTATTGGGCTTCCGTCAAAACGTGCTCTTACAAAATAAAAGCTATCTTTAGATAAGCCTATTTTTATATTTGGGAGATCTGTTTTTGTGTAACCCTTATCGGTAAGGGCTCTTGCCATTCGTAAGTTATTTACTGGAGAAGTTAACTCTTTTGGGATGAGTGGGGGCTTAGAAGCTTCTATTGCTGTATTTAATTCTTTCATTTGAGTAGTTTTTTCTGAACTGAAAGTGTTGGGTTCTATTTTTTTGCAGGCATCATCAAAAGCTTGTTTTAAAGTTGCACCACCTCCTTTTGTTTCTTGACCGTCTATTGTTATTCGAACGAAAGAAAGTGATTCTTCCTTGTTTACAGAAATATGAATTTGAGAATTCTCATTAAATCCTTTAGTGATTATGGAGTGAGCTAAAAGTTGAAGGTTATCAGGTGTGTTCAGGGTCGATAGGTCTTTTTCTGAAGGGGTTCCTTTGGGAAAGAGCGTAGCGGCATCTCTTGTAATTGTTGCTGTTAGGGTTTGGATTTGAAGTTTTTGTGCTGCTGAAATTTCTGATGGAGCGGTAACTGGGGCAAGAGGAGCAGGCGCTAGGACTGGAGCTGCGGCTTGAGCAAGAGGAGCTGGTGGAACAACTGGAGCAGGTGGAACAACAACTGGAGCAGGTGGAGCCTCAACTGGAACAGGAGGAACGACTGCTGGCGCTGATGGAACAACTGGAATAGGAGGAACGACTGTTGGAGCTGGTGGAACAACTGGAGCAGGTGGTGGAACAACTGGAGCAGGTGGAGCAACAACTGGAGCAGGTGGAGCAACAACTGGAGCAGGAGGAACGACTGCTGGAGCTGGTGGAACAACTGGAGCAGGAGGAGGAGCAACAACTGGAGCAGGTGGAGGGGCAATGACTGGAGCAGGTGCGGCGAGTAAACTTGCATCTTGGCCTAGGCCTAAAATGGTGCTGCCACGATCTTGGAGGAAGGCTCGGATAAGTTGTTCTTTGACTGTATCATTTATTTCAACAGCTTCAGTATTGGCGGCAACTTTTCCTTTTATTTCTGTGATTGCGGCAACTAATTTTGGCATTGATTTTGGATCTGGACTTAATGCTCCGAGTGGCTTTTCGCTTGTGCTTTGAACTGCGCTATAAATCATTTCGAAAACTTTTCCTCCTGCAAGTTCTTCAGAAGTAAAGAACTCACCCTCTTTTTTCAAGAAAGTGATTTCTGAACTCATTGCTTTTACTGCCGAAGTTACTTTTGATTCTAGTTTTGCAGGAAGTTTAGGGGCAGGAATTGCTGCTGTTATTGGTTGAGCTTCTTTGAAACTTGGATTAGCTTCGTGAAGAATGGCTCTTACAGCTGAAAATTGAAGTAGTTGACTTGCTTTTTGGAGTTGGGCAGGAGCGGCTTTTTCCCCTGGAAGCTGAATGGAAATATTGCCATCAGGATTAATGGTTAATCCAAGATTGGTTGAAACATTATCGAAAGTGAGGGTTAAAGTATTTTCTGTAATAACTGACTTTATGCCATATGAATCGAAGAAAGCGGTGATGGCGGTTTTGGCTCCTAATACTTTATCAGTATTTTCGATAGGAGCTTCTTGATAACTTTCTTTTACTACATTGTAGGTTGAAGTAGATTTGTCTGATCTTTCTACGACTACAGTAAATGAACCGTTAGGTTTGTAGAAATATTCTACGTTGGTTACTGATCCGAGAGTGTTGTCCGAAAGATCTATTCTATCTTGTTTTGTGCCATCTAGATTAGTGATCATCGAGCCTATTTCTGGCGTAATTGTCCTTTTGGCATGATCTATTTTAATTTTTGAACCTTCTTTATTATCTTCTTGATCTTTTTCTAGTCCCTTGAGTTGTTCGCCAATTTTTACTCTGCTGGATTCGATGTCTTTCATAATTGATTGGTTGTCTTTCAAAAATGCGGCGATAATAATTTTTTTGTAAGTGTCGGAAAGACGAACATCGGTGTGCCCTTTTGCTCTGGAAATTAATTTCTGAGCGAATTGGCCAAGAGCTGAATCTTCGTTGTATTCTGGAGTTTTAATACTTACACCTAAGGCTTTTTCAACAGTTGTGTGTAGAATTCCTGTAACTCCTTTTAGGCTAAGAGGATCATCGCTTTTTGCTCTAAGATTTATTTGTCCAATTTGATTGAGATCGGCTGAATCTATTGCAGTTTGTAGTTCTTTTGGAAGATCGGCAGTGGTGGATGATAATTCGGATTGATCATCTCCTATTAGTAAGAGAGTTTTCCCTAGTCCTTTTTCTCCATTGTTATCGAAAATCTCGACTTTTCCTTGGGCCGAAATTGTGACTATATGGCCTGTTTGGATATCGGTAATAATATAACCGACTTTGGAAGCATCGTCTTCTTCGATATATTTAAAGATTGGTCTTTTGGAATCGATGGTAATTCCTTGTTCTGCTATAAGTTGTAAATTTTCTTGGCTTAAGTATAGGGAAGTGATTGGTTTGTCGATCCAGGTTCCTTCCTCGAATTCCATGTTTTTGCTGTCGATAGTCATGGCTAAGGTTAGGTATCCTTTAGGCAAACCGGTTGCTGGATCCATTGATTCAATGCAAATGACTTCATCGTTATCATCTTGTGAATTGAATACTGGAGGGACTTCGGATTGGCTACTGTCTGAGGTTTCGTCGGGATCGGCGACGTGGAATTTGTAATTATTGCCAATGGCATATTCTGATTTAAATAAGTCTGCTCTTGTGGCGGGGACTTGTGGAAGATGTTTTGAGTCTAGAGCTTTATCGGCTTCAGTTTGAGGATCTTCTAAGATGTATCTTGTCGGTTCTGCTTTTTTCCCAACTACGCCTGTGTCAGTGGCCAAGGTATTTGCGTCTAATTCTGTTACTAAAAGAATTAATTGATCGTCTTCTCCTTCTTCAACAGTTACTTTAGTGACGATAGTTTCGGTATAATCGCTAAAGTCGAGAACTTTTTTAGGCATTGAACCTTTTGGTCCTTTTACCATGTATGTAAAAGGGAGTTCGATTGTTTTCCCTAATGGATCGATTTTGGTGTTTTCTGGTAGGCCGCTATCATCTGAGGCGTATTCGGAGTCTGGGCTTTTAAGAGCTTTTAAAGAGGTGGTTAGACCTACTTGTTTTACTTCTATGGTTTTTAAGAGGGTTTCATTATCTTTTAGGAAAGCCGTCATAATAGCTTCTTTGTCTCCTGGAAGAATTGGTAATCCTTCGGCAAAGCCTTCTACGCTTTTTGCGTCTATCGTTGAAAGGTCGGCCATTTTTTTGTCAATTTCTGCTGTAGATTTATTTAAGCTTACGAGATAATCTGCGACCTTTTGAAGATTAGGAGTATTTGAAGATGGTTTAATTTTTATTCCTAGAGCATTTTGGGCCAAGAGTTGTAATTCTCTAATGGCAGCTTCTGAGTTTGTAAATTCTGTAGTTCTTAAAAATTCAGGAAGAGCTGAGGAGAATTTAACTTTTTCAGTCAAAGTGGAATCTAAATCTGCTTTTTTAGGGAGGGTTTTCTGTTTTTCGATGATAGCTTTTGCGTCTGCATCATTTGGTCCTTGGATTAAGGCTCTTTTGATGGCTACAAGATTTCCTATCTCACTGTGTTCACCAGCAATGCGATAGTCATCTCCCGTATTGCTATATGGAGGGACTACAATTTCTTTTGCAGGTTTGTCAGTGGTGACAATTGTTAATTTAACTTTCCCGATTTTATCGGAGGGAGAATATTCTAGATGTACGCTTTTAGCTGTATTCCCATATTGAGAGGCTGCTACCCAAGTAAGAATTTCACGATGACGTTCATAAATGAATTTTTGGTTTCTTATATTAGGGGCTTCTTTTTGAAGGCGTTGTAGATTTGCTTGGATTCCCGCAACGTTAGTGGTTTCTGTTCCGACTGGGGCTGCTTCTTGGTGTGTTGGGGCTAATTGGGCTGCTGGGATTGGGGCTTCAGGAGGTGCTACTGGTAGTGCTGTTGGCGCTGTTTGTGCCACAGGCGCTGCATTAGGAGGGACGAGTTCTAGAAATTTTAGCAGAGCTTTTTGGGTATTTTCGTTGAAGTTTCCGTTAGTGAAAGAGGGGTCGGTGATTTTGGTTTCTGCGGCGAAATTTGCGCCCCATTTGGCTTGGTCTGCCGGAGTTGCTTTTGTATAAGCTTCTTTAATTGCTGTTTGTAAAGCACTTACTCCAGCTTTGGTTGCGTCTTTGTAGTAACCATCGACTCCATCAAGGACTCCGTCACGGTTGGTTCCAAATTCTCCAGCTTTACAGGCGATTGGATATTTTTTGCTTATGGTAAAAAGGATTTCTTGAAGTTGATGAACGGGGCCGGTTTTGCCTTTATCTATTTTGTTTTCTAGTCCTGTTCCCGGCTTAAGGGCGGTGACGGCATCTGTTAAGGCTTTTGTTGGGGAAACTGGGGCAGCTTCTGGTCCGGTAGCTCGAGCATCTGTTGCTGGTCTTGGTGTCGCTGCGACAACGGGGGATGGGGCATCTGTTGCTGGGGGATTAATGAATGTGCTTAAGCTATCTAAGGTTGCTTTATTGAATTCTCCGGTAGGTGTTATTTTTAAATGTGTTTGTAATAATTTAACGGCTTCTTCGGTATTGGTTGTAAATTCTGTTGGTTTGTCCAATTTTGTTAAAAAGCCGAGTTTGAATAGGATGTTGTTTAAGGCTGAAATTTTTGGCTGATCTGCAGGGGCTTTTGAATCTTTTGTTAGTTTCTCGTCTGTCCCGAGGGCTAATGTTTTTAATTCACCTTCGTTTAAAGATTCTCCAAAGATCCAGGCACGAATTTGGGGCTCGGTAATAGTGGGGTTGGTTTTTTCGTATTTTGATACAATCTCTTTGATTGCTTGATTAAAGGCTTGTTGCATTGCATCTTTGTCTTGGGGTGGAGTTTCAGTGGCAAGACTTTTATCGAAAAAGGCTTTTAAATCAGCGGCTGTTCTTTTCTCTGCCTCTTTATCTCTTAGTTCTGTATCTAATTTGTCATTGGCTTTTTCCACAGTCTTGCTTGCTACGTCCTGTAACACGATTTTTTTGTCTGGTAGCGGTGCTGTTTCTGGAGGAGTCATGTCTTAATTTTTAAATATTATTAAGTGATTGCAGTAGGTTTTCTGCGTCGTTTTCGTCTTGTTTATGCTTATTTTGCTCAAAGTTTATTTTGGTTTTTTGCAAAACCTCTTGGAGTATTTGAGCTTTCAATGCTGTGGTGATGTTTCCAGTGCTAGCCATTTTTGTTTTTCTGATTCGATTAAATCAGGATATTATAGCATTTTTTGCCTTAAAACAGAAGGGGAATAGGTGAGAAAATGGGCTGATTTAAAAGCTTAAATTAAATTGACTTTGGATGGCAATTACTTATACTAATGCCTGCTTGTGTTTGTGGCGCCATCGTCTAGTGGTTAGGACGGCGGGTTTTCATCCCGTAAACTGGAGTTCAATTCTCCATGGCGCTACCAAAAAGCTGTGAGGGAACCGTCCCGAAGCGGTTTTGCCATAGGCAAAATAGCGAAGGGCTTTTTTGTAAGAAAATTGCGACGGTCAGGAGCAAGATTTTCGCACAAAAAAGAGGTGGACCCTGCTGAAAAAATGTTTTTCAGGTGAGCCCTATTGAATAAATGTCAGCTCGGAAAATTTTTGCTTGAGAGATAGGGAGGTATATTTTATTTTGAGAAAAGTAAAAAAGTAAAAAAGTAAAAAAAACTTACTATTTTACGAATTACCAAAATAAATGTTGGGAAGAGAATGTTATTTCACCTTATTATCCTCATTGGTGATGTAGATTTTATTTTCGTCTGAAAGGGGAGTCATCTCGATGACTCTGCCGTTTTCGTCGAGGGTTGTGAAGGAGGTGATGTC
>Ga0172381_10002832_pt1 | contig 18732 bp, 24 predicted proteins | sample Leawel6488metaG_FD_119754 | JGI IMG/M metagenome (GOLD analysis project Ga0172381, IMG submission 119754) | Leachate microbial communities from a municipal landfill in Southern Ontario, Canada - Leachate well 64-88 metaG | ecosystem: Engineered > Solid waste > Landfill > Unclassified | place...
ATTCAGGTCGCAAGTCTGGGGTTCATGGAGCGCTTACCTGCGGTCTTGTCGATCACCAGCCCGTTGACTGGATTCGTCTCATGCAGAAAGTAGCTAAATGATGCGTGCTGAATCTTTTCCAGTTCGGCATCGTCGGTTAGTTTTATGCTACTCATGGTTCCACCAGACCTGCGGCTGCCAGATAAGCTTGACTCGTGGTCCTAACGTTCTTCGGTTCGATCATGGATTTCCTCGTCCGTTGTCCGGCGGGTCCTCGTCAAACGGCTTGCGGTTTCGCAATAGCGCATCCCGTCCGCCCTGCTCCATGCCGCAGTCGATCAGGAAACAAACTGGCTCCCTCTCGAAAAGATAACAGGAACCCGTCACTTCGCGTACGCCCCCGGGAAGGTGAGTTTCACGCTGCACCGCGCCTGCTGGCGTTGCCCGACCAGGGGTAGCCGCCAGCAGTCGCCAGCCGATCAAGCAGTTCTTGCATGGCGCGATTGATGGCGTCGAACCGGCGCGCGTCTGTAAGCATCGCCTGCGGCGTCTGGATGTTGCGGCCTTCGACGATCTCGTTGGGGCTGTGGGCGGTAATCTGCCGCGCGCTGGCCGGAGTCGTCTCCAAGTGAAACTGCAACCCGACGACTCGCTCATCGTAAACGAAGGCCTGATTCGCGCAGCCGGTGCTACGTGCGACGTGCACCGCGCCGGCCGGGATATCGAAGGTATCTTCGTGCCAGTGAAAAACTTCGATCCGCCGGGGAAATGCGGCAAACAGTCCGTTCCCGGACGCGGCCTCCGTCGTTTCGACCGGAAACCAGCCGATCTCCTTGTCGGTATTGGCATACACCTTGGCACCGAGCACGTCGGCGATGAGCTGCGCCCCAAGACAGACGCCGAGCACGCGTCGGCCGGCGGCGATTGCTTGCTCGATGAAACGTTTCTCGTCTACCAGCCACGGATAGTTGGCCTCTTCGTAGATATTCATGGGTCCGCCCATCACCACCAGCAGGTCCACTGTTTCGACCGCCGGCAGGAAGTCGCCGCTGTATAAGCGCGTCGCGCTGAGCGTGTGGCCTCCTCGTCGAACCCAGTCCTCGATGCTTCCAAGCCCTTCAAATGGCACGTGCTGCAAGTAATGTATGTTCATCGTGTTCTCCAGTTTTTATGGAGCCGTTCATACCCTGCCGCACCGTGTGGGGCGGCTTGCATGGCATCACGCCAGACGCCGCACCACCCCGCGCCAGGCAATGGCCACGATCATCACCCACACCAGCGTTCGCAGGCTCATGGCGATCACTGTGCGCTGCTCGTAGGCTCCGCCGGAATAGACGTGCATGCCGAAAGCCGCGAACGTGAGGGCTGTCGCCGCAGCGATGGAAACAGCCAGCCACACCGCCCAACGTTGCCGCAACCACAGCCCGGCGCCGGCGACGACATAGGCGAAGCCCGCCACAAAATTAAACCAGAGCACGAACGGCACATAGTTGCCGGCTGTAGTACGCACTGCCTCGCCACCGAACAGGATCGTGCCGCCTTCCTTGATGGTCAGCAGACCGAAGCCAACAGCAACCAGAGAAATCGCCCAGATAAGGGGGCCGCGTTGTTGTTTGGGGGTATTCATGGAATTGCTCCTGTAATGTTGGAAATAGAATCAAGCTGAATCACAGAACAGCGTCCTTACTTGCCGTAAAAATGCTCCACAAACGGTTTGCGGAATTCGCTGTGGCAGCTGTAGCAACTGGTCTGGAGCTTCTGGAAGACACTGATGACGCCCTGGCCGTCCTTGGCCTTGGCGGCCTTGCCTACCGCCTGCGCCTGGTCGTGGGTTTCTCCGTCATAGGTCTTGAACTTGCTCATGTTGGTGCCCATGAAACCCATGATGCGCATTTTTTCCGACATCGGCGGCTGGGGATGATCGGCGATCATAGGTGCGGTTTTTTCCACCAGTGCCCAGTCCTCGCGAGAAATGCCGTCAGTGATGACCTGCATGTTCTTGCCCAGGTCCTTCATGACCTTTTGCAGGGCGAGCGGTTCGACGGCTTGCGCGCCGGTTGCGGCGAATAGCAGGCAGGAAGAGACAATGAGATTGAAGATAGTATTGCGGGGGATTTTCATGTCAGACCATCCTTTTTTGGAAACGAAGCGAACTAATGAGCAAAAGCGCGGTGCCCAGCACCGCCAGGGCGGCGAACTGGGGCCACAGGATTTCCAAGTCGCTGCCCTTGAGAAAGATGTCACGGATGATGACCAGGAAGTAACGCAGCGGATTGAAATAGGTGAGCCACTGGGCTGGCTCCGGCATGTTTGAAATCGGAAACATGAAGCCGGACAGCAGCACCGCCGGGAGGTAGAAGAAAAACGATGACATCAGCGCCTGCTGCTGGGTCTGTGAAATAGTGGAAATAAACAGCCCGATGCCGATGGTGGACATCAGGTACAGCCCGGACCCGAGCAGCAGCAAACCCAGGCTGCCTTGGATCGGCACGTTGAACCAGTTAATCCCGATAAAAGTGACCACCAGCACATCGATGAAGCTGATCATCACGAAAGGCAGGGTCTTGCCGAGAATCAGTTCGAATGGCCGGATTGGCGTCACCATCAACTGCTCCATAGTGCCGATCTCGCGTTCGCGCACGATCGCCATGGCGGTGAGCAGCAGGGAGATCAGTAGCACGACCACGGCGATCACGCCGGGGACGTTGTAATAACGGCTCTTCAAATCGGGGTTGAACCAGGCGCGCGAGCGCAACTCGATGGGGTTGGCCTGCGGCTGCGCCAGTTGGGTCAGCTCACCCGGCACGATGCGCGTGCGGGAAAACTCCTGGGTGATGCGCTGGGCATAGTCCATCGCCACCGTTCCGGTATTCGAATCGGTGCCGTCGACAATTGTCTGGATCGCCGCCTGACGCCCCGATTTCAGGTCGTCGGCGAAGCCGTGGTTGATCTGGATGCCGATGGTGGCCTTGCCCCGGTCGAGCAGTTCGCCCAGCCTTTCAGGTTCGTTGGTGTTGTCCACCACGGTGAAATAGCCGGAAGCCGTAAAGCGCTCGATCAGCGCGCGGCTCTGCGGGCTCTTGTCGAGGTCGCACACCGCGGTCTTGATGTGGTCCACGTCGGTCGTCACAGCGTAACCGAACATAATCAGCTGGATCACCGGCATGACGAAGATCAGCGCCTTCATGCGCGGGTCGCGCAGCACCTGGATGAATTCCTTCACCAGTATGCGATAGATTCGTTCCCACATAATGCCTCCGTCAGGCCAGTTTTTTTCGGAACTTGCCCAGAGCGACGGCGAACACCACCCCTGCGAACAGTCCGAGGAAAATCAGGTCGCCCGCCACGAAAGAAGGCGGGCTTGCCTTGAGAAAAATGTTCTTCAGCACCTCGACGAAATAGCGCGCTTGCACCACGTGAGTGACCACCTGCAAAAAGCGCGGCATGTTGTCGATGGAGTAGAGAAAGCCGGAGAGCAGAAAGGCGGGCAAGAAGGTCACCACCATCGCCAGCTGGCTCGCCACCAGTTGCGATTTGGCGATGGTGGAAACCATAATGCCGAGGCTCAAGCCCCCCACCAGGAACATCGCGGTGACGCCGAGCAGGAAGAGGAAGCTGCCGCGCAGCGGCACATCGAACACCCATACCCCCATCGCCACCGAGAACAGCACGTCCAGCACGCCGATCACGAAATAGGGCGCCATTTTGCCGAGGAACAGTTCGATCGGTTGCACCGGCGTGGCGATCAGCTGTTCCATGGTGCCGCTCTCCCACTCGCGCGAGACGGTAAGCGAGGTGAGCAGCGCGGTGATCACCGTCATGATCACGGCGATCAGGCCGGGGATGATGAACCAGCGGCTTTTCAGCTCGGGGTTGTACCAGACCCGCAGGCGGTTATCCACGGCGAGCTCGATCTTGCTGCCCAGTTGCGCCGTGCTGAAGCGGTTGGTGACGGCCTCGGCGTAGCCCAGGGCGATGGTCGCGGTGTTGGCGTCCGAGCCGTCGGCGAGCAGCTGCACCTTCGTGGTGCGGCCCTGCTCCAGGTCGCGCGCGAAGTGCCGCGGGATCACCAGCGCCAGGTGCGCGCGGCCCTGGTCGAGCAGCGCGCGAACCTCGGCGTGACTTTCCGCCGCGGCCACCACGGAGAAGTAGCTGGAGGCGGGGAAGCCTTCCAGGTAGTTGCGGCTGGCGGCACTCTTGTCCTGATCGTAGACGGCGAGGTTGAGCGTCTTGATGTCCATGGTGATGGCGTAGCCGAACAGGATCAGCAGGATCAGCGGCATCAGGAACGCCATCGCCAGGGAGCGCGGGTCGCGGATGATATGGATGAATTCCTTTTTCACCAGCGCCCACAGGCGTATCGAGGAGAAGCCGGGCTTTCTCATGCGGGCTCTCCCTGCGCGCGCTGGCGGTCATCGAGCTCGATCAGGGAGACGAACACGTCCTCCAGTGAGGGGGTGACCTGCCTGATGGCCTGCACGGCGAAGCCCTGCTGCGCGAGGAAATCGCTCAGTGCCGAGCTTGCCGTGGCCGCGTTGCCGACCACGGCGTGCAGGGCGTCGCCGAACAGGGCGGCCTCCTGCACCAGGCCGGAGCCTTCCAGCCGTTCCAGTGCCTCGAACGGGCGTTCGACGCGGATCTCCAGAATATCCTCGGGTATCAGGGTCTTGATCTCGGCGGGCTTGCCGTGGGCGATCATCCTGCCGCGGTAGATCAGCGCCAGTTCGTCGCAGTATTCGGCTTCCTCCATGTAGTGAGTGGTGACGAACACCGTGGTGCCGCGGTGCGACATCTGCGCGATCATGTCCCAGAACTGGCGCCGCGACAGCGGGTCCACCCCCGAGGTGGGTTCGTCGAGGAACAGGATCGGCGGCTCGTGCAGCACCGCGCAGCCCAGCGCCAGGTGCTGTTTCCAGCCGCCGACCAGCGATCCGGTGAGATGATTGCGCTTGTCGGTGAGTCCCGCCATCTCCAGCACCCAGTCCTTGCGTTGCTTGCGCTTGTTCCTCTGCACGTTGTAGATGCCGGTGTAGAAGTCGATGTTCTCCTCCACGCTGAGGTCGTCGTAGAGGGAGAATTTTTGCGACATGTAGCCGATGTGCCGCTTGATGGTCTCGGACTCGGTCATGACGTCGAAGCCCGCCACGCGTCCTTCACCGGAACTCGGCAACAGCAGACCGCACAGCATGCGGATGGTGGTGGACTTGCCCGCGCCGTTGGGACCGAGAAAGCCGAACACCTGGCCCTTTTCCACGTTGAGCGAGATGCGGTCGACGGCGACGAAATCGCCGAACACCCGGGTCAGGTCGCGCACTTCCACGGCGAATTCCGCGCTCATGCCGCCGTCTCCTCGTTGCTTCGCGTGACCTGATGGATGAACACGTCCTCCAGCGACGGGGTGATGACGTTTTCGCCCAGCACCGAGATGTTGGCCTCGCGCAACGCTGTGCGGGCCTGCTCCGCCTCCGCCTCGTCTGCGGCATAGAGGTGCAGTTTGCCGCCGAACAGGCTCACACGGTTGGAGCCCAGCCGGCTGGCGAGCGCCTCGCGTGCGACGCGCGGTTGCGCGGTTTCCAGTTCCAGCAGCAGGCCGGGGATGCCTTGCTTGAGTTTCTGCGGCGTATCGCACTGGATCAGCCGGCCGCGGTGCATCAGGCCGACGCGGGTGCAGCGCTCCGCTTCGTCGAGGTAGGCGGTGGAAACGAAGATCGTCACCCCTTCCTTGAGCATGGCGTAGAGAATGCGCCAGAAGTCGCGCCGCGACACCGGATCGACGCCGTTGGTGGGCTCGTCGAGGAACAGGATTTCCGGCTTGTGGATGAGGGCGCAGGCCAGGCCGAGCTTCTGTTTCATGCCGCCGGAAAGGTTGCGCGCCAGGCGCTTTCTGAACGGGGTCAGGTTGGAGAAGCCGAGCAGCCGCTCTTCCAGCGGCTCGCGCTCGCGCCGCGGTACTTCGTACAGGTCGGCGTAGAAGCGCAGGTTCTCTTCCACCGAGAGATCGCCGTACAGGCCGAAGCGCTGCGACATGTAGCTGATGCGGGACTTGATTTCCTCTTCGCCGCCCTGGATGGAAAATCCCGCCACGGTCGCACTGCCTTCGCTGGCGGCGAGAATGCCGGTCAGCAGGCGCATGGTGGTGGTCTTGCCGGCGCCGTCCGGGCCGACCAGGCCGAAGATTTCGCCGCGCCTCACTTCAAGATCGAGCCCGCGCACCGCCCACATGTCACCGAAGGCGCGGCCAAGGCCGCTGACCTGAATGGCAATATCGTTCATGGTATTTCTCCGTGTGCGGCGAGCAGGGCTTCGCGGAGAGGCTTGCGGGCAATCGCGGCGACGACCTCGGGGTCGAAACGGCTGCCCGCAGCCTGGGCGATGATGTTCAGCGCCTGGTCCGCGCTGACGCCACGGCGGTAGCTGCGGTTGCTTCCGAGGGCGTCGAAAGCATCGGCCACCGCGATAATGCGCGCCGCGAGGGGGATGTCCGTGCCGCGCAGCCCGTCGGGGTAACCGCGGCCGTCAAAGCGTTCGTGGTGATGACGCACCGCCATGGCATGGCGCCGCAACTGTGGGATGGAGCGGAGAATGTCCGCGCCGGCGGCGGGGTGTTTCTGCACCACGGCGAATTCTTCGCTGGTGAGATGCTCCGGTTTGGTCAGGATGTGGTCGGGGATCCCGATCTTGCCCAGATCGTGCAGTAGCGCCGCCTCGCTAACCGAATCCACCTCGGCTTCCGGCAAGCCCATGGCCCCGGCAATCAAGCGGGTGTAATGCGCCACCCTGCGTCCGTGCCCCCCTGTATAGACGTCCTTGAGCGAGAGGGCGCTATCGTAGGCGAGCAGGACCGATTCATAGCCCTGCCGCTTTTCATTCATCAGCCCGGTGACCAGGCGCCGGTTGGCGCGCAGCAAGGCTGCCCACAACGCCATGGTCAGCAGCAGGTAAACAATGCCACGCAGCAACAGGGGGATGAATCCATGGCGATCGGCAATGCCCAGATAAAAGGCCGCTGCCTCGCCCGCCACCACTATTACCACACCGGAAAATGCATAGAGCAGCAACGCGTAGCGGTCACGCCGTTGCAGACGCTGCAGCATCTGCCTGTCATGATCGAAGCTGGCTGCAGGAATCACTGTGCAACCCCGTCCTCATTCGCGATGTAAACATCGGCCGGCATGCCGGGCTTGAGCGTGCCGTCGCGGTTGTCCAGGGTCACGTTCACCGCGAATACCAGCTTTACCCGTTCTTCCTGGGTCTGCACGTTCTTGGGGGTGAACTCCGCCTGCGACGAGACATAGCTCACGCGGCCATCGAATTCCCGGTCGGGGAAGGTATCGATCTTGATCTTGGCGGCAGCGCCCAGGCGCACCTTGCCGATCTGGTTTTCCGGGATGTAGACCCGTACCCAGGGCTTGGAAATGTCGGTGACGGTCACCACTGGACGCCCAGCGCCCAGGGTTTCGCCCACTTCGGCATGCTTGCGGGTGACTACGCCCTCCACCGGACTGCTTACCCGCAAATCCTCCAGGGCGACGCGGGCGGCGGCGACCCCAGCCTGCGTTTCATCGAGTTGCGCGCGCGCGGCATTGATGGTCTCGGGGCGATAGCCGCTTTGCAGCAATTTGAGCCGTGCCTGCGCGGCGCGGTGCTGCTCCGTCGCCACTGTGGCGGCGGTGCGGTCCTTGTCGCGCCGCTGCTGGCTGGTGGCGCCACCGAGGAAGAGCGCTTCGGAACGTCTGGCTTCCTCTTCCAAGTTGGTCAGATTGGCGCGGGCCTGGCCGGTTTGTGCACGGGCCTCGGCGATTTCCTGTGGGCGGTAGCCCTGCTCCAGGTCTTTAAGGCGCGCCTTCGCTGCCTGTTGTGCGGCTTCCGCCTGGTGCAGCCGGGCGACAGACTCGCGCTCGTCGAGTGCGGCCAGCAGTTCGCCCGGTTTGACGCGGCTTCCTTCCGCCACCGGCCGGCTGTGCAAAATGCCGGGCACGCGGAAGGAGACTGCGATTTCGGTGGCATCCATCGTGCCCGAGGCGAATACCGTGCCGTCGTCCGACTGCGTTGCCCAAGGCGCGAAATACCACAGTGCGGCGGCAGCAACGCCCAAGGCCAGAATGCCGACGATTACTATTTTTTTGTTCATTACCTTGCTCCTTGCTTGATGGAGTACGCCGGAAGATTTTCACCGGTGAGACCAGGACGGGGCGATATGCCGGTAGCCATGCCCTCTACGACCAGATCGCCGCAGGTCATACCGCAGCGGTGCCATGGGAGATATTGGGTGAGGGTGTGCGAGTCAATGTCGGATGAGGAATGCGCCCCACCAGATTTCTTGTCCGCGACCGCGGGCCTGAAACTGTCTGGCGCGAGCTCGCCGATGGCGCGCAGCAGGCGCGCCTGGCTTACGGTAATATCGTACCCAGCCTGGAGGCGGCTCGCGGTGGCGGACCAGAGGGCGGATTCGGCGCCGAGCAGGTCGGTGATGGTGTTCTCGCCGCTGTGGTAGCGCAGAGTTTCGATGCGCAGCGCTTCACTGGCCTCGCTTTCTCCCTGGGTAGCAGCTTCCAGCCGGGCGCGGGATTCGGACAGGGCACCGAAAGCCTGTTCAACGTCGCTGGCGAGGCGGTTGCGGACGTCTTCCTGTTGCAAGGCGTTTTGCTGCTGTTCAAGACCTGCCTGATCCACCCGGTGCATGCGAATATCACCGTCAAACAGCGGCAGGGACAGTTGCACGCCGATCTGCCAATCGTTATAACCATTCCAGTTGCCGCTGGCAGACTCTTGCACCTTGGTCACCAGATTGATTTGCGGCAGCCGGTCGCCGCGGGCGATGGCGGTTTTCTGCTGTGCAGCCTTGCCCAAGGCATCAAGCCGGAGAATATCCGGGCGCTGCTGCAAGGCGCGGCCTATCGCCTCTTCAGCCGAAACCGGCAGAACCGGGGCAGTTGTGCCCAGCTCGGACAGAATCGGTGCTGGTCCGCGCTCACCCAGCAACGCGGTCAGCAGCGACAGCGCATCTTTCTCGGCCTGCATGACAGACACCTTGTCGTACCGCGCCTGGGACAACTGGGTCTGGAGTCGGATCAATTCGAGCCGGGCGGCGCGCCCCTGCTGGATACGCAATCCGATGTCCTTTTCCTCCTGCTGCAGCGTCTTGATGCGGACGTCCAGCACCTTTGCGAGTTGGAGGAAATGCAGCGCCTTGGCATAGGTGGCGGCGACATTGAACAGCAGGTCTTGCCCACCGGTGCGCAACGCCTGGATGGAAGCCTCGCGGTTGTGCGCGGCCAGCGCCTGACCGGCCACCAGCTTGCCGCCGCTGTAAAGAGGCAGATTCAGTGCCAGGCCAATATTGGCAATATCCCTGTCCATGGGCGGGAAGACGCCCGCCTCGCGGATCGGCGTAACGAAGGTAGGGTAGGCATAACGTGTGTAAGCAGCGTTTAAATCGACCTTGGGTAAATGCTGGCTGCGTGCGATGTCCTGCTCCAGCGTTTGCCTGTTGACTTCAACCTGCTGGCTTTTGATTGCCGGGTTGGATTGCGCGGCACGTTCCATCGCCTCCCATAGGGGCAATGGATCCGCCGCAACAACCGCTTTCACGGTGGAAAAAAGAAAGGTAAACAGCAGCAGCCGTGACAAGGGTTTCATAATCGTATCCATCGTGGGGTGGACAGGAATTTCTTCATTGCTTACTCCTCAAACCACGTTGAAAAATTGCGAAAACACCGGGTGCGTCAAAGCGCATGCGCTGGATGTCGCCGGAAAGCATGGACTGCATCACCAGGCCCTGAATGGTCCCGACGAACAGCGTCGCCGCTGCCTGGGTGTCCACCTCCAGCGTGATCTCGCCGGTAGTCTTGCCCTGCTCGACGCGTGCCCGTATGCGCTCTGCGTAGCGTTGGGTCAGCGTCTGGGCCATGTGCTTGGCTGGCGTGGAGTCGGCGTTCTGCAATTGACCGAACATCATCCGGGGCACGCCGGGGTGTTCAACCACGAAATCGACATGACTCATGAACATGGCCTGCATCGCCGCCAATGGCGAGTCGATGCCTTGTGCCGCGCTGTCAATCCGCGCGAGCAGCCGATCCGCTACCCATTCCATGACGGACTGCCAAATGGCATCTTTGGTTGGAAAGTGACGGAATATCGACCCTTGAGTCAGATTCATGTGCTTGGCGATGGCGGCAGTCGTGATGTCGCTCGGGTTTTGCGAACCGGCCAGTTCAATGACGGCTTCAACGGTGACGACCCGTCTTTCTTCGGCGGGCAGATGTTTTGTAGGATTATTCAAAGGTGCTTTCCGAATAAATTAAAGATAGTAATTAGTTACTACTTTAGCAGAATTAGAAAATCACGTCAATTCCGGTTTGTGCGCTACCAAGTAGTGACACGACGAGTTGGGGCCGCGTTAGCAACCCCGTCTAGCCGCTTTCAGCGGCTCACAGTTTGAGAGCCCCCGGCTTTGCCGGGGATGGTTACTCTCCAGTGTCAATAACGGACTTCGTTCTCATCAAGGCCCGGTCTTGATTCGATCGGGCCTTATTTGGATAAACGAAGCAGTTGGAGATTTGTTCCAGATTCATTTCGACCCGCAGTGCCGACGCGTCCGATCAGGCCGGTCTGGGCCGGGCAATGGACGCTGATGCGGATCAGCGTGCGTGCAGTTGCTGCGCGCCGGCGGTACTGCGTGGATCCTGCTTGAGCAGCAGGTCAGCCAGGGCGTTCCGCTGTTGCGGGTTCAACATCTCGCGCTCTTTGATCAGTTGCTCAATAACGCTGCGCTGCTGCGCCTCCTGCAGCGTGAAGATCGCAGCGCGCTCGCGCTCAATGACCGACGTGTCGGGCTGAGCGGAGAAAATCTCGCGCACCAGACGCTCGCGGTGAATCTGGATTTCGCCGCCGACATCATTAAGGACCTTCACGAAGTCTTGCTCCATCGCATGCCAGCGCTCTATTTGCGTGCCATCGAGCTTCAAATAGTCCGGAACGCGTTCGTGACCCATCCCGAAGAAGGCCAGTTCGCTCGCGCCTTGCGCGCGCCAGACCTGAAACCACGCGCCGGCAAGTACGCCCACATTGACCAGCAGCGAGATCGCGAGCAGCAGATAAACCCAGTAACGTTTCATGTCAGCGACCCATTGAATTGCAGGCTTGCAGGGCCGGGCACAAAGCGCCCGGAGGAATTGCGGTAAAGGCGGCCATCTGCAGCGCCGCAGGTTGCGCCGTGATCTGCGACCCCAGCATCAGTGTGCCGCCCAGATAGACGCCGAGCGAAAGCGAGATGGCGCCGCCGAGCGTCGCCGGTGCGAGCTGCCACCAACGCCAGCGCTGCGGCTTTGGTTTGGGCGTTGGAACGCCTGCGGCGGCGATGCGTCGATCCACCAGAAAGGCGAAATCGACGTTGGGCGTCACGTCGGGCAATGCGGCAAAGGTAGTGTGCAATTGCCTGAACTCGGCCAGCACCGGCGCACAGATCGCGCAGCCCTGGACATGCGCATCGAGCGCAGCGCGAGCGGGATCGGCCAGTTCATCGTCGACCAGGGCCGATATCGCCTCGGTTCGTGGGCACTTCTCGGCAGAGCTCATGACCGACTCCTTGCACGAATCTCAATCAGGGCGGCTCTTGCCCGCGCCAGCCGCGACTTCACCGTCCCCTCGTTCAGCGACAGCACACTTCCAATCTCTTCGTAGGACATTTCTTCCACCTCGCGCAATAAAAGTATTTGCCGATGTTCCGGTGCCAGCTTCTTCAGGCTCACGTCCAGTTGCCTCACCTCCTGCGTGACCTGCGCCTGGTGCGCTGGATCGGGCTCGGAACCGGGCGCATCAAATGAGTCCTCCAGCGGCACGAATTCGATCAACTTGCGGTGCCGCAGGGCATCGAACGCCGCGTTGTTCGCGATCCGGAACAGCCAGGTGCGGAATTGAGCCTCGGGCCGCCACTGCGGCAGCGCCTGCCAAGCCTTGATAAACACTTCCTGCGTCAACTCCATCGCATCGTCGTGCGACCCCAGCATGCGCAACAGATAGCGGTGAACCGGCTTTTGATGACGCCGCACCAGTTCGGAAAATGCTTTCCGGTCGCCCGCTCGCGCACGGCTTACCCAGTCATCTTCGGAACCATCGGAGGTCAGCATATCAATCATTCAATTCCATAAACGAATGGCGTCAGAAAAAGTTCCTTCAGATGACTGAGCGTTTATCCCATCAATGCGGCAGGGGTTAAGGGATTGACCTTCGTCTTAAGAAGTATTTACAATGCATCTTTAAAACAATGCAAGTATATGAGCATGTTTCCCGATTGTCTGTTCCATTCGCGCGCGCATTGCGCAGTCAGCCCGGCAATCGCGAGCGATTTCTCCCGCAACAAGTCCCGCTGCGCCAAGAACAGCAGGACCATTACTTTTTTCCAACCACAAGAGGTTTCACCATGAGTTCCTGCGCTACCAACCACGTCACCCCCGAATCCATCTATCCGTTTGATGCGCGCGGCGTTGCCAAGCGTTTCCGTCATGCCGCCATTTTTGGTGCGCTTGATTCACTGCAACCCGGTGAGACCATGCGCTTTTGCAATGACCACGATCCGATTCCCCTATTGAACCAACTCGTCGCCCGGTACGGCGATGCCGTTTCTATTGAGTACGTGCAACGGGAGTCAGGCGCCATCGTGATCGACTTCGCCTGTCTTTGAGGAGCCCCATGAATTTCCCTGATTTTTTCGATCAGGTGCCGCGCATCACCCTGCGCGATCCGCTCGCTGATTTACTCGGATCAGTCACTGGCGGGCTAATGAGCTATGGCTACGAAGATGCGGTGCGGCTAGCCGGCCATTCTTGCCCGACGGTTGCCTCGGCCTACTGGCTCGGCGTGCGCGCCATCAAGACCTTGTATGGCGACGACATGCCCACACGTGGGGCCATCCAGGTGAGCTTGCGCGACCCACTTGAGACCGCCACCGCCGGTGTGGTCGCCAATGTGCTGGGCTTGCTCACCGGGGCCGCCAGCGACGGCGGCTTTGTCGGCATCGGTGGCCAGTTTGTGCGGCGCGGTTTGCTGCAGTTCAACGAGGATATCGAGGCCGAGCTTCGTTTCACGCGAACCGACACCGGCCAGGTTGTGCTGGCCCAAGCCTATCCGCACCGCGTACCGGGGGACCCGCAAACCATGCGCCTGATGCAGCTTTGCCTCTCAGCTCAGGCCACAGACGAACAACGCATTGAATTTGGACGCTTGTGGCAGCAACGTGTGCAGCGCATCCTGCTCGACCATGCATGGGACGATACCGTATTTGAGCTCAAGGCTGCCTGAGTACGACAGCAGGGTCGCATCTGCCAGACAGCGTGAGCGCCACCACCACGATTGAAGCCACACAACAACGCACCATCTTGACCCGTACCGCTTGCTCCACCGGAGCATGCTGCCTGAATGAAGGAGAAAAATCATGACGTTCGTTGTCACCGAGTCCTGCATCAGCTGCAAATATACCGACTGTGTCGATGTCTGCCCGGTGGATGCCTTTCGTGAGGGCCCCAACTTCCTGGCCATTGATCCGCACGAGTGCATTGACTGCGCGGTCTGTGTGCCAGAGTGCCCGGTCAACGCCATCTTTGCCGAAGAGGATGTACCCGCCGACCAGCAGGACTTCATCGCATTGAATGCAGAACTCGCGCCAAAGTGGAAAACCATCACCCGAACCAAGGCGGCTCTTCCTGACGCTGACAAATGGGCGTCCGTGACGGCCAAACGGACTGAGCTCAAGCGTTGATGCACCGTAAGCTATCGCTGCAACAACACTTATCCAAAACGGTCGTGCGTGGCGGGCATCGCGTTCCATTCATGACGACGCACGCCAATGCCGATTGGCAGGACAAGTCCCGGCAAGTTTCAATCCCCCTTTTTTCTGGCGAATACATCACGTTATGATGCACATGGGTAAACTGGGCGACATTCAGCCAGGTCTGTTATCCGGCTGACTGATGTCCCTTATGAAACTCAATATTCTGTCTGACCTGCATCTCAGTTGCGGCGCGTTGGAGATGCCCCGTAATGACGCCGATATCGTAATTCTGGCAGGTGACATCGCCCGCCCGAAGGAGGCGGTTTCCTGGGCCTCGGGATTCGCCAAGCCAGTGCTTTACGTTGCCGGGAACCACGAGTTCTACGGTGGCAGCATCGTGGGGACCTTGGATGAGCTCAAAAAACTGTGTGCCGGAACGAATATTCACATACTCGACAATGATCAAGTCATTGTCGAAGGGGTGCGCTTTCTGGGGACCACGCTGTGGACTGATTTCATGCTTTGGACGGATGGCGAGCAACGTACGCTGGCAATGCTGGAAGCGCAACGTTTCATGCGTGATTTCAGCATAATCCATGTGGACGAGCCCGTGCCAAGACTGTTCACGCCCGATGATGCCGTCGCCCTGTGTCGCGCTGACGCACAGTGGCTTGAAAGCCGCCTGGCCGAGCCCCATGCGGGGCCGACGGTCGTCATCACGCACCATGCGCCATCGCGCCAGAGTATTCATTCGCGGTTTGCCGGTTCACCGCTCAATGGCTGCTTTGTTTCCGATCTGCAGCATCTTGTTGACGGTCAGCGCGTGCAGTTGTGGGTGCACGGTCATACGCATGACAGTTTTGATTACATGCTCCACGGTACGCGGGTGGTGTGCAATCCGCGGGGTTATGCGAAAGACGGGGTGAATGAAAACCCCTTGTTTGACAGCAATTTTGTGGTTCAAATTGGACCTTCAACGCAAGGTGCAGCGCAGGAGTAAGGTATGCACAGATGGTTCTCAAAGCAACTCGGTGACGGAATTCTGGCTTACGAATCGAAGAGTCAGATCCAGGCCCTATTCCCGCCCTTGTTCGCGGCTGCGGCGCGACCTGTGGACATGGCCGTCTTTACGCGGCATGAACTCGAAGGTCGCCTGCAATGCGAGGTGGTGGCTTATTTCTCGCCTGCAGCCGAAGTCATTGCCCGGCAGATGGACGCGCAAGCGTGTGAAAAGCCTGCCAGCGCCGAGCTTGACTTGCTGGTCGGTGAGCCGGCTTGCTGGGCAGTTTTGTTTCCTGAAGGGCAACAGCCATGAGCCATATGCGTTCCCAGGACTGGGATCCGAAAACCGCTGCGGTGCTGCGCGATCAGCGCGCTGCCTGTGATGAGATGCGTGAGCGTTGCCCGGTCGCTTACAGCGATTTGCTGGGCTGGTCGCTCTTTCGGCACGAGGACGTTGTTCGCGTTCTGAATGACCCCGACACGTTCAGCAGCGTGGTCTCCCGAAATCTCTCGGTTCCGAACGGCATGGATCCCCCCGAACACGGCCAATACCGCCGCGTCATCGAGCGCTATTTCGCGCCGCAAGCCATGCAGGCGTTCGAGCCACAATGCCGCAGCATCGCAGCCGACCTGGTGCGCTCCCTGCGCGGTCGCGTGGAGCTGGAACTGATGGGTGATTTTGCCCATCCATTTGCGGTTCGGGTGCAATGCGCGTTTCTCGGTTGGCCGGCCAGCATGCACGAGCCGCTGCGATTGTGGGCGCAAAAAAACCACGCTGCCACCTTGGCCCAGGATCGGCCGGCCATGGCCGACATCGCCCACGAATTTTCGGGTTATGTCTTGGGGTTGCTGCAGCCGCGCTGCGACGCTGGTATCCAGGGCCATCAGGACGTCATCGCCAGTTTGAGCCGCCAACAGGTCAAGGGCCGACCGTTAAACGACGAAGAAATCATCAGCATCTTGCGCAACTGGACGGTCGGTGAGATCAGCACGATCGCGGCGGCGGTCGGCGTTGTGGCCCAGTATCTGGCGGAACACACCGATTTGCAGCAACAAGTGCGCACGCAGCGAGCCCTGCTGCCCGACGCTATTGAAGAGATTTTGCGGCTGTACGGTCCGCTGCTGGCGAACCGGCGCGTGACCACCCGCGCTGTCGAGATCGGCGGGCGCACCATCGGTGCCGGGGAGCGTATTTCCCTGAACTGGGTCGCGGCCAATCGAGATGGCCGTGTCTTCACCGATCCACAGTCATTCCGGCTGGACCGCGATGCAAGCGCCAATCTGCTGTACGGCGCGGGTATCCACGTCTGTCCCGGGGCGCCACTGGCGCGCATGGAGTTGCGGGTAGCGGCGCAAGCACTGCTTGACGCCACTACCGGTATCGACCCGATTGCACAACGCCCGCCCACCAGCGCGGTTTATCCGGCTTCGGGTTTTGCCACCTTACCCCTGCACATCACGTTTCCATCACAACCTGTCGCCCACCAGCGATGACTTCGCCAAGCACCGATAGCGCAACGGGCGAGCGCCCGGTCAAGCCCGCATTGCAGACGCGCCTGCGGACTGATCTGGTCGGCCTGGCACCGGCGTATTTCGGGCTGGTGATGGCCACCGGCATCGTCTCCATTGCCGCCCATCTGCAGGGCTGGCCACAGCTTGCACGCACGCTGTTCTACCTGAACAATGTGATGTACGTGGTCTTGTGGCTACTGACGCTGGGACGCCTGCTGTGGTTTCCCCGGCGCTTTTTCAGTGACTTGATCGATCATTTGCGCGGCCCCGGATTTTTTACCCTGGTGGCGGGTACCGGCGTGCTCGGGGCGCAGTATGTGTTGCTGCAAGCCAACTACCGCATTGGTTTGCTGCTGTGGATTGTGGCGCTGGTGTTGTGGCTTGGGCTGACCTATGCGATCTTTACGGCCTTCACCGTCAAGGAGGACAAGCCGGCGCTGGACAAAGGCATCAGCGGCGCCTGGCTGCTGGCGGTGGTGGCGACGCAATCGGTTGCCGTGCTGGCTGCGATGCTGGCGGCGCATGTGGCCCAGCCCTACCGGCTGGAGATGAACTTTCTGGCGCTGTCGATGTGGCTGTGGGGCGGCATGCTGTACATCTGGATGATGTCGCTGATTTTCTACCGCTACACCTTCTTCAGGTTCGCGCCGGGGGACCTGTCGCCGCCCTACTGGATCAACATGGGCGCCATGGCCATCTCGACGCTTGCCGGGTCGCTGCTGATCATCAATGCGCCCGATGCGCCGTTCCTGTTGTCCTTGCTGCCCTTTCTCAAAGGGTTTACCGTCTTCTATTGGGCCACCGGCACCTGGTGGATTCCGATGCTGGTATTGCTGAGCATCTGGCGCCACGTTTACAAGCGTTTTCCGATGCGCTACGACCCGCTGTACTGGGGTGCGGTGTTCCCGCTCGGCATGTACGCAACCTGCACCCACCAAATGTTGCACGCGATGGAATTTGAACTTCTGGAATTTTTGCCGAGACTATTTCTGATCGTGGCGCTGGTGGCCTGGAGCCTTGCATTTATTGGCCTGCTGCTCGATCTGCTGCGGCGTTTTGACTTGCTGCGTTCGCTTGCCCCTGTTGCCGAAGAACATTCATGAACCCAGAGGCCCTTCTTATGACCCACCTTCGCACCCGGGCTGTCCATGCCGGGCAGCACCCTGACCCGGGCACCGGCGCCATTGCCACGCCCATCAGCCAGACGACCGCCTTTGGCTATGGCACGCTGGAGCAGGGCGCCGCCATCTTCGCGGGCGAGGCGCCGGGCTACCGTTACAGCCGCTTTGCCAACCCCACCGTGGCGGCGCTGGAGGCCAAGATGGCCGACCTGGAAGGCGCGCAGGCGGCAGTGGCTTTTGCCAGCGGCACGGCGGCCACGTCTTCAGTGCTGCTGGGGCTGCTCAAACCGGGGGATGAAATAGCATTCCTCGGGCCGCTGTATGGCGGCACCGAGGGGCTTTTTCGCCAATTGGGTGAGCGCTTTGGCATCCGGGTTGTGGACGCCACGCAGCAGGGCCTGGCTGCCAGCCTCACACCGGCTACACGCATGGTGTGGGTGGAGACGCTGACCAATCCCAGCCTGCGCCTGCATGATCTGGCTGAAGTGGCCGCCATTGCCAAAGCGCGCGGCGTGCTCACGGTGGCCGACAACACTTTCTGCACGCCGTGCCTGGCGCGGCCACTGGAGCATGGCATCGACCTGGCGATGCATTCCATGACCAAGTACCTGGGTGGGCATGGTGACGCCACGGGCGGCATCGTGGCAGGCTCGGTCGCGTTGGTCGCATCGGTGCGCAAGACCGGCCTTAGCCATGTGGGTGGCAACCTGTCGCCGCAGGAGGCGTTTTTATTCCTGCGCGGCATCAAGACGCTGCCGTTGCGTATGGCGGCGCACTGCGAGGGGGCCGCGGCGGTGGCCCATTTCCTGGCGGGCCACCCTGCGGTGCGGGTGGTGCATTACCCGGGTCTTGCCAGTCACCCGCAGCATGCGCTGGCGCGGCGCCTGTTGCAGGGCGGTTTTGGCGGCATGGTGGCTTTCGAGCTGGTGCGCAATGAGCGCTCTGCGGCTGCGACTATGCTGAACCAGCTCCAGCTATTCACCCAGGCGGTCTCATTGGGTGACGTGGACAGTCTGGCCTGCCATCCAGCGAGCACCACGCACAGCTTTGTCACGGCTGAGGCACGAGCCCAAAACGGAATTACCGAAGGGCTGATCCGGCTCAGCGTGGGCATTGAGCATCCGGACGACCTGATTGCGGACCTCGAGCATGCGTTAAGACAGGCTGCCTGAACGAATAACGTCGAGTAGCGTCATGGGCTAATCGATGGTGCCATTGGGGCATATCGAGCCTGGTTTATGGTAAGCGCTCCAGCAACCCCAGTAAATCACTGGGCTGTTTTGTGCACCAAATCTGTTATACGTAAATTCCAAGGCAGCAGGGCTTCAACCGCTTCAACGCTTTTTGCCG
>Ga0172381_10002834_pt1 | contig 18725 bp, 16 predicted proteins | sample Leawel6488metaG_FD_119754 | JGI IMG/M metagenome (GOLD analysis project Ga0172381, IMG submission 119754) | Leachate microbial communities from a municipal landfill in Southern Ontario, Canada - Leachate well 64-88 metaG | ecosystem: Engineered > Solid waste > Landfill > Unclassified | place...
TAACAAAGCCGGATAGAATTCCAATAATCGCAATGACAACTAAAAGCTCTATGAGAGTAAATCCCTTTTTAAATTTATTCATATTCATTTTTTACTTCTTATTTACTCTATTATATCAATACCTTTTTGAAAGTCAAACAAAAATTAGCCCTTCAAATATTTTTTTTAGTTTATCCAGAGTGCTATTCTCGCTCCGCGTAAATAAGTGCAGCTACCGACTACTTAGTAACAGCCTACATGCGTGATAGTTGAAGAACATGTCTGAGAAGAACCGCATTGACAGACCGGCTGTGGGTTAGGAGTACATGAAGTATCAGAACAATAAGTAGCCCAAGAGACCGAACAACTTTCAACGGAAGCGTTCGAAAAACCATGTCCAGAAGTAGTACAAGATCTGGTACCTCCACAGCAATAACCAGCGCCGTAAGGTACGGAGCAGGAAACGCTTGTCGTTGCGCTCCAGCTTAAGTATTGAGTCCACCCTCCAGGACAAGAGCTAGAGTTAAACATACAGAAATTAGAATAAACTACCCCACCGCTTCCCGTACATTGAACCACATTATGCGTTCCGTTAACTAAAGGCGTTGGAGGCGAAGAACGGGTAGCCGTACAAGATATGGGAGAGCCGCTAACTACCGGACAAGTCCAGTTAGTTGAAGATCCAGCACTGGGAAAAGACGGTGAAGCTGGAGTTGGATTACCGACGAGACAAAACGCACCAGTGAAGGCGGTAGCATCATAAGTATAGGTTTTTGCCGCCGGACCGCAAGCATTAGTTATGTTTGCTAATGCGCTCAAACAGTTACCAGAACTATTGCAAATATCTCCAGTAACCTTAAGATTACCAACTACTTGAAGTTTTTCGGTCGGACTATCAGTTCCAATCCCTACTTTATTACCTGCTGTCACACATAATCCTTCCGAACATTCCATCTCCGTCCAAGAGTGGCCGTTGATTGGCTTAGAAGAATAAGCCCTAGCAAGATCTGTCTTGACTGTCCCGATATAAAAATTAACTTCCACTACTAGAGCTAATAGTAATACACAAAAAATGGTTATTAAATGATTTTTTTTCATAAGATTAATAAAATACATCTAAATCGCTTAAGCAATATCCACCACCGTTACAAGCATCTCCTCCGGTGACTAGAATATCGCCGTAAACTTCGAACTTCTCTGAGGGAGAATCTGTGCCGACCCCTACTTTATTACCTGCTGTCACACATAATCCTTCCGAACATTCCATCTCCGTCCAAGAGTGGCCGTTAGCTGGTTTGACAGTATAGGCATTGGCGAGCATAGATTTAAGTTGAAGGATATTCTGACAGGTTATAATAGCCGATATCAATAGTATGCCCGAAAAAAATATTAAAATTTCATTCTTCATATTTATTTTGGATTACGAAGCTCATAATATGATACTATCGTAGAAAAAAACTGTGAGAAAATAGCGATTCGCAGAACTAATACTATAAAAACATGTATTGATCTATTTGATAAAATTGTAGCAAAAAGCAAGTTTCTTTGCAAATAATTAACCAAAAATTGTTAAAAATCTTCGCGCTTACAAATTTAACTAGCACTCATTCTTTTAAATACTTTCTCCCTTTCAGTTTTTCAGGCAAATACTCTTGTTCTTCTTTATATCCAAAACTGGGACTATATTTATACCCTTTCCCATATCCGACTTCATCCATCAGCTTGGTTACCGCATTTCTTAAATGCAAAGGAACTGGCAGATTGCCATGTTTCCTCACATCATCAGCTACTTTGCCATAGGCCAGATATAGTTCATTTGATTTTTTGCATTTAGACATGTAAACAACGGCTTGAGCTAAAATCACATTACATTCCGGATAGCCAATAAAGTGACAAGCTTGATAAACAGCTACCGCTTGCTCCAACGCTCTTGAATTAGCCAACCCAATATCTTCGGAAGCAAAACGGACTAAACGACGCGCAATAAATAAAGGATCTTCACCAGACTCAACCATGCGCGCTAGCCAATACAAAGCCGCATTCGCATCTGAACCCCTCATTGATTTATGCAGGGCGGAAATAATATTGTAATGCTCTTCTCCATCTTTATCATACAACAAAGATGCTTTTTGAGTTGCCTCTTTAATTAACTCAACATCGATTTTGCTAGAAACTGAAGCCGCATACTCTAAAATATTCAAAGCAATGCGTGCATCCCCATTACTAACCAGAGACAATAAATCAATTGCTTTTTTATCAATCTTAATTTTCAATTCCCCCAGTCCTTTCTTTTTATCCTTAATCGCTCTTTTAATAATGAAGGCGATACTCTCTTTGCTTAATTGTTTAAAAACAAAAACTCTAGTACGAGACAACAATGCTCCCCTAACTTCAAAACTAGGATTTTCAGTTGTTGCCCCAATTAAAGTCACCAATCCACTCTCAATGTGTGGCAATAGTCCATCCTGTTGTGTTTTATTCCACCTATGAATCTCATCGATAAAAAGAATCGTTCTTTTTCCTAACCTTTGATCAACTTTCGCTCGCTCAATTATTTCCCGCAAATCCTTAAGTCCACTTGAAACCGCGCTTACGCGAACAAACTCAGACTTAGTCTGCTTGGCAATAATTGAAGCTAAGGTAGTCTTCCCAGTTCCTGGAGGGCCCCAAAAAATCATTGAAGGAATCTTATCCGTCTTTATCGCTTCTCTTAATAGCTTCTTTTCGCCGACAATTTCATCCTGCCCTAAAAATTCTTCCAGTGTTTCTGGGCGCATTCGATCAGCTAACGGATTTTTAAAATTAATCTCTGTCATATATAAGATTAGAATACTCCTTTTTTGTAATTTCTCCTAGGGCCAACATTCCATTCAAAGCCAAGTAATAATGCTTTTTAATAACATACGCTGGCATTACTGCATGATACCATCTTATCTCGTCCATTCTTCCCTTGAACCAATAAATGGTTGGGTTGCTACTGTAACTTCCAAAGTATAATACTCCGTCATCGACTGGCAAAGCTGTCGTTAGAGTTCTTGTTGCAAAATAGCTTCCGTTAACATAAAGCCTTAAAGACTTGTCACTGTTAGTAAAAGTAAAAACCAAATGTGTCCATTGATTTTTAGGCAACGCATTAGCAAAGCTGACACTAGTATATGCTGAACCATTAGAATATTGATAGTATATGTGCTGCCCTTCTGTTCCTCCGGTATATGTCCAAAAAAATCCATTAGTTCCAGATTGCCCTGCTCGATTAAACAGTGTTGGGTAAGTGACAGAACTGGCTCCATTATATACAAACATTTCTATCGTATAATCGTTAAAAAAATTAAGACTGCTATCGCTTCCCATGTTTAAATAGTCGTCATTACTATCAAGTTCCACACAACTATCTCTTACGCATCCACTAGTCAATATTACGGGCGTCCCTGCTAACGAACCGTCATTTACTCCCCAGGTATCATTAGCATTTCCTTCAAGCCTCCACTCTGAAGTTAAATCAATCATAATTGAGTTCTTTATCGAGTTAGAAAAAATCTGCAGCTTAGCAATGTTCGCTTTTTCTGTTACACCACCCATAGAAACAACAATGAGACCGGAAAGAATTCCAATAATGGCAATCACGAATAATAATTCAATTAAGGTAAATGCCTTTTTAATTAGTTTATTCATTTATTGCAATTGAATTAAATTTTTCTTTGTATTCTTCTCTACCAATCTGTCCTGAAGAAAAAAGACTATTCAATCCTAAATAATATTGCTCCTTAATTTGAGAAGTCGGAATCGCCTCTTTAAAAACACGAACATCGTCTATTGCTCCATTGGCCATATAATGAAGTAGCGGTGTCGCGCCACAGCCAATCAAAAAGAAACCAGTGCTAGCATACAGAGTATGAGTCATTGTCGGACTGCTCCCTACCTCTTTATCGTCAAAATATATCTTAACTCCAAAAGAACCTTTTGTTACGCTCAAGAAATGCCATTTGCCAATATCAAAATTAACATTATTTACTGCCGAGTATTCATACTGAGTTGCGCTACTATCTCCATATTGAAGGTATATCTGACTTCCATTTGATAAAACTAATATACGCGGATACCAAGCTCCTCCATTAATACCTCTCGCTATTCCGTGCCACCCTCTAGCGTTCGTTCCTCCCGCCACACCATTTCTTTTAAACCATGCGGTAAATGTAAAATCTTTAGTTATGCTCCTCAAAGCTGTAGAATCAATTTCCACATAGTCATCAACGCCATCAAAATTTAAACAAGAACCGTAAATACACTTTGAATCGGTCGAAACACTTCCATGCAAAGTTCCTTCTAGGGAATTCTTCCAAGAATCAACCGCGTTGCCATCTAAATTCCACTCAGAAACAAGATTCAACATTAAAGCATTCTTTAAAGAATTAGAAAAAACCTGCGCCTTAGCGATAGTCGCTTTTTGCGTTACCCCACCCATAGAAACAACAATGAGACCGGAAAGAATTCCGATAATTGCAATCACCACCAATAGTTCAATCAATGTGAAAGCTGTTCTTTTAAAAGTGGACATATTCCTTTTCTTTTATTATACTGTAAGAGTAATCAAAAAACAACGAAAAATGGAAAATATAGACGAAATATTCCCTAAAAGCTATGATTTTAAAGCCATTGAAGATAAATGGCGAAAAATCTGGGACGAGAAAGAACTATTTAAATTTACCTATCAGGAAGGAGACAAGCTTTTTACCGTAGACACTCCCCCTCCTTACGTTTCAGCTGACCACTTGCACGCCGGACACATCATGTCCTACACTCAGGCTGAATTCATTGTCCGCTACAAAAGAATGCAAGGATTTAAAGTCTTCTATCCGATGGGCTTTGACGACAATGGTTTACCAACCGAAAGATTCGTTGAAAAGAAATACAAGATAGACAAATCAAGAACAACGAAAAAGGAATTCATTGATCTTTGCTTAAAAGAAACTGAAAAAGGAATTGAAACCTACAAGAACCTTTGGAACATGTTGGGAATTTCGGTTGACTGGTCTAAAACTTACAGCACGATTGCTCCTTTGCCAACCAAAGTTTCTCAATGGTCTCTAATTGACCTATACAAAAAAGGATTACTCTACCGCCAAGAACTGCCTATTCTTTGGTGTCCTACTTGCCAGACTGCCATTTCTCAGTCGGATCTAGAAGACAAAGAAAGAGATTCCAAAATGAATTACTTGAGCTTCCCCATTAAAGATGGAGAAAGCGTTGTGATTGCTACAACCAGACCGGAACTACTACCAGCTTGCGTGGCTTTGTATTTCAATCCCACTGACGACCGCTACAAGGAACTAAGTAACAAAAAAGCGATTGTTCCTCTTTTTAATCAAGAAGTATCTTTTAAGACTAGCGAAGCCGTTGATAAAGAAAAAGGAACTGGCTTAATGATGGTTTGCACTTGGGGAGATCAAGAAGACTTGGAAAAATGGAGATTAGACAATCTGGACACTAAAAATCTTTTAACTCACGACGGAAGACTAAATGAATTGGGACAAAAGTACCAAGGATTAAAAATTGAAAAAGCCCGAGAAGAAATAATCAAGGACTTACAAGAGCAAGGATTCCTAATTAGACAAGAAGACATTACCCATTCAGTTAATGTCCACGAAAGATGCGATACTCCCGTTGAATTAATTTTAAGTAAACAGTGGTTTATAAAAATTGCTGACCAAAAACAAAAATGGCTAGAAATGGGAGAGAAAATCGATTGGCATCCCAAAGAAATGTTCGAGAGCTACAAGCTTTGGGTCAATTCTCTAAAATGGGACTGGTGTGTTTCTAGACAAAGATTCTACGGCGTACCTTTCCCTTTCTGGTATTGTGAAGATTGCGGAGAAATAATTTTGCCCGATGAAAAAGATTTGCCAGTGAGTCCAATGGAGCAAAACCCTCCCGTTGGCAAGTGCCCTAAATGTGGCAGCACAAAAATTATTCCTGAGGCTGATGTGATGGATACTTGGGCTACTTCATCTTGCACTCCTTTCCTTTTAAGAGAACTAGCTAATAATAAGGAATTATTCCCTGTTGATTTAAGGCCCAATGCCCATGAAATCATCCGAACCTGGGATTTCTACTCTATCGTAAAAAGTGCTTACCACTTCAACGGCATTCCCTTTAAAAACATTATGGTTTCAGGCCATGGTTTAGACGAACACGGCAAAAAGATATCCAAAAGATTGGGTAACTATGTTCCTAGCGATCAATTAGTTGATGAATTTGGTGCTGATGCCATTCGATACTGGGCAACAGGCGCTGGATTAGGACAAAACTTAAGATTCAATCCTAAAGAAATAAAGAAAGGAAAACAGATTACCACTAAGCTTTGGAATGTAGCCAGATTCATTGTTATGAATCTAAACGATTACCAAGAAAAAGATATTAATCTTGAATATCCTGACCTTTGGATATTAAAAGAAATGAATGAAACTATAAAAAAGTCTACTGAATACTTCGAAGCTTACCAGTACGCTAAAGCGAAAAACGAAATTGAAGAATTCTTCATGTCTAAATTCTGTGATTACTATGTTGAATTCATAAAATACAGACTATACGGAGAAAACATTGAATCAAAGCAATCAGCAGAAGACACATTAAAAATTGTTTTCGGAAATATCTTAAAAATGTTTGCTCCGATTCTTCCCTTCATCACTGATGAGCTTTACACTCACTTCAGCAAAGAAGAAAGCATTCATACTTCAACTTGGCCAACAATAATAAAGATTGAAAGCAAGCTTGATGATGCTGATTTCAGCGAAGCAATTGCCGCTATTGATGAAGTAAGAAAATACAAATCAGAGAAACAAATTTCTCTTGGTGCTGAAATTGAAGAGTACAAACTTCAAACCAAGGTTGATTTAAATAAGTACGGAGAATTTATTAAGAAAGCCATTAGGGTTAAATCTCTATCTTAAAGCCATCTCGGATAACCTCGCATTATATTCCTCCTTGGTCATATTGCCACCAGCTAACATACTATTCAATCCTGAATAGTATTGTTCTTTTACCTGCGAAGAAGTGATTGCCGCACTATATAGGCGAACATTATCTATCTTTCCTTTAAATGGCCTAGAGCCAGCATAAAATGATCCAATTGTTGCTGGTTCATTATTTACTGGAGGATTTTGCGTAAAAGAAACGGGATTAGAAACTAATATACCGTTAACATAAAGCCTTAAATTAGCCCCATTTGAAGTCCCAACAACATGAAGCCATCTATCATGAATATTATTTATCGCATAGGAAAGAATAGTAGATGTTTGAGCGTCAACCCCCGTTCCAATTAAAAACATAAGTGTATTGCCATCAATATTAATAAATAATCCTCCAGGGCTAGCACTGTAATAATCACTAGTCCTTTTGTTTATAATTCCTTGATAGTCAGAATTATAAAAAGTACTATATATCCAAGCTTCAAGAGTAAACACATGGCCAGCATTCCAAACGCTGTCTATGGACTGGCTATCAAGGATGCTAACATTGCTCACGGCTCCAGCCGCTGAATTGAAACAAGAATCAACGACACACCCACTAACAATTGTTGCTCCATTTATAGTTCCATTATTCTTACCCCAGGAATCACTGCCATCAACGTCAAGCTTGTATTCAGAAACAAGATTTAACATCAGCGAATTCCTCAATGAATTAGAAAAAACCTGAGCCTTAGCAATAGTTGCCTTTTGAGTTATCCCACCCATAGAAACAACAATAAGGCCAGAGAGAATTCCGACAATCGCAATTACCACCAACAATTCAATCAACGTGAAAGCTTGTTTTAGTGACTTGTTCATTAAATACATAATACCAAACAAGAAAATTGATGTAAAGCAAAACGCTCCCAATTGGGAGCGTTCTACTTTTTACTTTAACCTTACTTAATATTAAAGTATTTGCTTTTTTCAACCTTAGTTGGAGCTGCTTTTTCAGCTAAGCATTCTTTTCCTTTTCTTCTTTCGATTAAAAGGTACATTACTATTATTGCTAAAATAATGAATAAGAATGTTAGTATCCCCGCATAGGCTTTTAAGTCAATCAGAGAAATCAATCCAGCCTCGCCATCAACACTTCTAGTAACATCAATAGTTACTGTCTTCTTAACTGTTGAATTATTCTTGGCTGAAATTTCAGTTGTGCTAACTATCTTGTTAGAACCATAATCAAAGTTCTGTCTGCTATCAATCTTTCCCTTGAAAGTAATAATCTTTGATTCTCCCAAAGCAATGGTTCCTAGGTTCATTGTATCAGATAGTTTTCCACTGTATGATTCTTCATTAACCTTAATATCGCTAATTGAGCTGATTTTATCTGACATGACTGCCTTCAAAGCAACTTCTTCTAACGATCTGTTTCCAGTTGGAGTAATGATTACTTTAAATTCAATTTCATCATTAGGGCTAGAAGTAATTGAATTCTGCCATGCAATCTCATTTTGAGATACATCACGAGCTAGAGTCTCAACTGAAACTGCTGCTTCTTCAGTTACTACTGGAGCAACGTAACCAGTTTCACCTGATGAGGCATAAGCTCTAGCATTCTGACTGTCAGAGTAAGAGATTAAGCCTTCGTCACAGCCAACTGACCATGCTCTGTAGTAATACCAAACATCATTAGTTAGGTTTTTATCAACAACTGATGATCCTGTTCCGTAGTAAATAATTGTACCGTCTGAAGAATTGACTGGATAACTGCCGGCTTTTCTAGTAACCATTGTGAAGCAAGAAACTGCTCCCTTATTCCATCTTAATGAAATCTGATTACTTCCTGCTGCAGTAGCAGTAAATCCAGTTGTTGCATCTGGTTTAGTAATAAAAGAAATGTCTTGTCCCATTGCTACCTCTCTTCCATTTGAAGCTTCAGCTCTGTAGTGATAAGCTTTTCCTTTTTCTAATCCAGAAACATAATATGTAAATGTTTGTCCAGCTGTCTTGTTAGCAATCCAAGGAGTAAAGTTATTGTATGAAGAAAGTACTCCCCAGTTAAATCTTACTGAAGAATACTGTCCGCCATCGCTTTCTAGTATTCCTTTTAGAGTTGCGGAAGTTCCATTGGTGCTTTCAGGAACGCTAGTAGCAACTCTTAATCCTGTTGCCGCTCCTTGTCCAGTGTTTCTAACCACGATGCTAACCATGTCAGAATTTCTGTAACCACGAGAATCAGTAACATAAAGAGTACAAGCATAAGTTGAATCAACGTTAACTGTTGGAGCATAGTAAGTTGGAGTCAATGAATTTCCATTAATAAGACTTCCACCATTACATGTCCAGTAATAAGTTAAAGCGTAGCCAAACTGACTAGAAGCATAACCATTCAATTGAACTGATTGGTTTTCTCCAATGTCTTTACTTGAACCAGCATCAGCGCTAACTCCGTAGCTGCCACCTCCAGGCACTACTCCCGCAACAATAGTAGTTTGGTTCCAAGCTTCGTAACCATCAGCGATTACTTTTACTTTAGCTGTATATGAACCATCAACTGGATAAGTACAAAGACCATTAGCAGTATAAGTTTTACCAGTTGTGTCCACTCTTAAATCCCAAGAATTATTGTTTTCACAATCAAACATGTAAGTAATGGTTCGATTGTCAGCAATACCCCAAGCATTTACAGTTGCAGTCAAGCTAACTCCAGTCAAAGGAGATGTTCCGCTTGAAGGATTAGCTGATAGAGAAACGCTAACACTAGGGCTGCTTCCGCCACCACCTCCACCACCGCTACCTCCTCCGCCATTAGTATCAAGCGAAGTAATGTTTACTGTATCAGAAGCAGTATTGTTAGTACTGTTTCTAGCAGTGAAAGTACAAGAATAGGTTGTATTTGAGTTAACCGCAGGAGCAGTATATACCGGATCTAAGATAACTGTATTACTCAAGCTTCCTCCGTTACAAATCCAAGAATATGTCATTGCTAAACCATGAGGATCTGTTGCGGTTGCATTTAATGTAGTTGTTGTTAATTCATTAACACTTCTATCAACTCCAGCGTTAACAACCGGATCGTTTGGATTCGGTGGAATTGTGTCGTTAACAGTAATATTTATTGAGTCGCTTCCAGTTCTTTGATTGCTGTTTCTTGCGGTAAGAGTACAGGTATAGCTTGTGTTTGCAGAAACAGAAGGAGCAGTATAAACAGGGTTTAGAATAGTTGAATCATTTAAGCTTCCACCAGTACAAATCCAAGAATAAGACATTGATAGTCCTTGAGGATCAGTTGCCGTAGCTGACAAAGTAGCTGTTTGCAATTCATTAATACCGATATCTGCACCAGCATTAACTACTGGATTGCCCAATGGCAAACCATTATTTGAAACAGTCGCTCGGAAAACAACGTTGCCTTGGTAGGCCCATCCGCCATTGATATTTCCTAGGTTTACTTCAAGGTATGATCCATTATTAGTAACGGGAATACTAATTCCCCCAGTTGTTGTCTGATTCGGATACCACATCGCAGTGTTCTCAAAAGTAATTGTTTGAGAAGTTGAAACATTGGTAGTTCCTGAATCAGAAACTGTGCCAGCATTATCAGACAAAATAGAACCTACTGTTACAATAGATGTTGATGCGGCTGTAGGATATGCAATTCGCAATCTTACGTTGCTAGCCACGGTACCATTTTCAGTATTGTGGTAATAGAAACGGAATGAAAGAGCGTCTCCACCGTTGGCAGTAATAGGATCTCTCCAATTAGCTGAACCTGGATTAACTGCTGCAGGATTTGTCGTCCTGTTTTCCAAAGTCAATGTTTCCAAATCGTTGCTCATATTATTGAAAGCAGCAGCTTGTGCGCTTCCAATACTTAAAAACAATCCTGAAACTATGGTCATTGCTAAAAGTGCAAAAACCTTTAAACTTAGGAATGAATTTTTTATATTCATACTGTTTGTCATATTTTTATTATTAATTATTTTTTAATTATTTATTCTAAACTTTCTTGTTATTGAAAAGGATGATGGTGAGGAGGTTGTGGAAGATTATTTTATCCTCCGACTCCTCCGACCGGACCAGATGGTCCGCTTGGAGCAGGACTGTTTCCTGAACCGGCACTACTGCTGCTAGCACTGCTTACACCACCATCTCCTCCCTGGTCGATGTACCCCGGCTCTGTACGAATCTGATCTGATAGACCATATCCCTGAACCATGAGGTTGTTCTTCTGACTGTATCCCGTGAGCATCTTGTAGTTCAGTCCGTCAACTTCGAAAGCGGTCGAATAGACCACAATCTTTTCCTCGGAGTAATCTCCGACATTGACGTCCTTCGCAAGATAGACTCCATCGTTTGTGGAGTAAACTACCTTCTGGAGAACTCCCGACTTAATTACAACAATCTCGTTGTACTTCTGCTGGGACCCGAGAATCGTTTGATACATCTCTTCTCGATATCTCGCTGGCCACTGGGAGTTTTCTTTCCCAAGCCAATAGGCTAAGTCCTCCTTTGGAATATCTCCACTTAGATCCTTCCAGTTAATTCTTGAGATAGTTCCATCCAAGAACTTCGGATGATACCTAGGCTTTTCGGTCGGAACTGGATTTATAATCCTCTCATGCGATACGTACGTGGGAACCACTGTTGCTACAGCGGTCGGAACTACCGTTGGTACTGCCGTCGGTACCATCGCTGGCACACTTGTCGGCACTACCGTTGGCGCTGCTCCTCGTGGCAGATTAATACATACCCAGGCAACAACTATTGCTGCTAGAATGATAATCAACACCACGATACACGTCACCACCGTGTGGTCCTCAATCTTGATACTAAGCTCCATGCTGCTGTCTCCTCACCATGCATTTTGTGCCCATGGTGATTGTTTTGCCTTGTGTCTACAAGAAAAAACAATTACCACAGGCAATTTAAAAGAGCTATTGAAGCTCCTATATGATAATACTATTTAGACATTTGTCAAGCCCAGTCACTTTATAGTGACCTGATTGCCAATCCTTAAATCTATGTGCTCAAAACTGCTTAAATTAGCGGAATATTTGCTGTTACTCAAAAAAATGCTTACTTTTTCTATTTGCCAGTCCAAGTCAGCATTAATATTGAAACAATCTCACAATCTAATCTCTTTTATAAATAAAAATCATTGATTTTCATCACAATCAGCACCACATAGATTTGTTTGATTTCCCCAGATTAACTTTATATACTTAAGACTACTTAAGTTATTTAAATATCCATTCTTAGAGAGAGTGGCTAGTTTTTCAATTTGCCAGTCCAAGTCAGCATAAGTAACTTCATCCTTTCCGATATAAAAAATAATTTTACAAAGCGAAGTAGTCTGAACAATTACGACTTCTGATTTGTAAAGATCAAATCCGGTAACGATTATAGAATATTTCGCGAGCTCACTTTCTATTTTAGATATACTATTTAAAATATCTTTTTTGTTTACTTTTTCAATCTCTTCTTTCTCGTTGATCTTAATCAAAGAAGCATACTCTTCTTTTTCGGCATAATTCTTGATATAGGTTCCATTCTTATCAACTAAGTAGCATTTAGAATTATCAAATTCATCGGTCCAAACGGCATAAGGAGTTTTTTCAACTACCTGAAGAGAAACTCCATTAGGGAAATTCTTTTTAACCGTAACCTTTTCTATCTCTGGGAATGCTTCCATTAAGCTATTCGTTCCCTTTCCCATGGAAAGGAAAATGCTCTCCGTACTAATATCCATTCCTAAAATAGAGAAAGAAGTTTTTAGTTTTTCTTGCGCCACCCTTTCTAAATCTTCAGTTGCAATATTACTATTCCCGCTAACGCTTAATTGCGATATTTGAAATCTTGGAGAAAACAAAAGGAATCCAGCCGTTGAAAGGACAATAATTGAAGCAAAGACCGAAAAAGAGAAATAAAAATTAGTGAAGATGCTTTTCTTTCTTCTTCTAGACATTTTTCTCTTTTTTACTACTGCCCTTCTTTTCATTATAAGTGTCGATTTATCTTTCTTAATTGTTCAAAAATATAAGTTAACCAATACATCGGAGACAAAACATAATCTTGCGTGTGAACATACTCATAAGCCTTTCCTCCGTAGCCCATTTTAAAAAGTGTCGGACCAGACCAGGGATGATTAGGATTAATCTTCGGATCAACATAGCCCCAAAAATCATACAACTTACAACCTCTTTTTTTAGCCTCTTTAATTGCCTCCCACTGCAAGAGGTAAGGGATTGAAAGCTTGGCATATTTTGACAGCGATCCAGCCTGATGATAATAGCCTGTCCCCTGCCAAAAAATTATCAAAGCGCCAGCTGCAATCTCCTCTTTGTGCTTTCCAAAAAACAATAATGCTTGCTTGTCTTTGCTAAAAATTTCAAACTCGTCTTTGATATACCCATCAGAAAAAGGTACGAACTTCTGCCTGATTGCAACCTGGCGATTCAATTCCTGATACGCCGCTAAATCCTTTATATCCTCACTTTTCTCAATCCTTACTTCTTGGTTCTTCTCGGCCTGGCGGATAACATAGCGCGTGGTTTTACGCATATTCTTCAGCAATTCTTCTTCAGGCAAAGAAATATCTAATTTCCAAGTAGCATCGTAAGCATTAGCATGCATCGGCGCGACCCGTAGCCCAATCTTCTTTAGCAACTCTACATTCTCCGAGGTTCTCTCCCACAAAGGATTCATTCGGATAAAGCTAGCTCCCTCAGCCTTGCCAATCTTTTTCAATTCTTCAATGAATAATTTAAAAAGATCTGCCCTAACTTCCAGGTCCTGGCTCTCTATTGTCGGACCATGTTGAATCAGCAAATAAGTGCCTCTTCTTGCCTTTATTTTAACTACTAATGCGACAGCTTGCAAGAGCGAATTATTGACTATTGCCAAGCGCCATATTTTAAACCCTCGAGAGATTTGAAATTCCCCCCAATTCCATGAATTTAAAAAGCTTTTTTGCGAGCATTTCTCAATAAACTGCTCCCATTCATTTTTAGTGGTAATTTCCTTGACTGTCATTAAAATTATTAATTTTCGAGCATCTTATTTATAAACTTGTTTCTTTCTCCCATAAAATTATTAATATATTCTATGGCTTCCAACTGCTCACTAATCTTATTATCTAATTCCATCGCGCAAAAATCAGAGAAATAATTAACTGGATAGTTTTTTAAGTAATCTAATTCAGATAAACTATCCATGTGATGACTGTCGTATTGCAATTTTCTAGTTTTGCTATCAACAAAAGAAAATTCTTTCTTGATTACGCTGACGTGATTGCACTTAATGGGAAATTTAGATAAAACTTCTACTTCTTTTTTGTACTTGTCTGATTCTAATAACCTTAAATTCTCTAGATGAGAAAAGTCCAAACAAATTCCTCCGTATTTCTTAATTTCTTCTGCATCCAAAGGAGAGTTTGGCGTATTCTCAATGCAAATTAATTCTTTGTATTTGACTATCCATTCATTATCAATCGGAAATTCACGCGGCGAATGGGTATTAAATATTTGCGTATCGTATTCTTTAGCTAGAAACTCCAACTCTTCAATATCCATATCGGCTCTCAAGTGCACAAAAGGAATTCTCTTAATACAAGAAGCCTTTATCATATCATAAAGGGTTTTTCTGTATTCCTTGGTTAAGCAAGTCGGGAAAAGAGCAATTTCTTCAATATTCAACGCCTCTATTTCCCTAAACTTCTCCTTCCAATTAGATCCATTTGTAGTTGTTAGAGAAGGAATGAATTTCATAATTAAAAACCAAAGCCTGTTATTTCAGCTGCTTTTTTTGCCATAATCATTTTGGCGTCACGAGAAGCATCGTTAATACAATCTTTTAAATACTTTTCTTGATCTTCTTTACTTAAGTCGGCATTCAAGGAAATGCTCATTATTTCGGCTTTTCCATTAACAATAACCTTGATTCCGTGATTCTCTTTTTCTACCCTCTCATTGCCCAATGAACTCTCTAAATCTTTCAACTTTTTTAAATCTTTTAGTTTATCAAACATGTCTTTTTCTTTATTATTACTATCTTATTCTGTCTCAATTATTGCAAACAGTCAAATACTGCTTTTGCATCCTCTCGCGATACATTTATATGTGTTGGCAGGCATACAATTCTCTTAGCCACCTCTTCTGCTTTAGGACAGCTGGCACTAACATAGCAGACCTTTTTAAGCGAAGTTAGAGGAGGAACAACCGCTGAACCAAACCAACCATCATTCAAATATATTCCCTTCTTTCTCGCCTCTCTGACTACTTTTTGAGGATTAACGGTTAATACTGGATACTTTAAAAATACTGCTTCCCTATCCTTACTTTTTTTAAAGATGGGCTCAAATGCTTTCTTGTGAACTAATAGTGATTCATACATTTGCGCAATCTCTCGTCTATGGTTATTAAACCGATCTAACTTTTTGAACTGATTAATTGCTAGAATCGCTAAAGCATTAGGCATTCTTTCAGGAAAATATTCTGGCAACTTCCCTTGATTCTCTTTAGCGGTTACCGCTTTACTCAAAATATTTAAATTAATAAATAGGGCTAACAGTCCCCGTCCCACTTTTGAATCATAGAGAGGCAAAACAATCTGATTCATTAGAACTGGATGCAATAATTGCTGCAATATCCAAGGAGCAGACGGACAATCAATTTTCTTCTGGAAATGAGAAACACGCTCAAGCAAGGCATCATTATTTACCGTAACCATTCCCCCATACACTGAAGATATTATTTTATCCCGGCCAAAACTAAAGAAGCTGGCATCACCAAATGATCCACAGAAAGAATCTTTGTATTTAGCTCCTAAAGCATGAGCACAATCCTCAATTAGATAAATGTTTTTGATAGTACAAATTCTTCTAACTTCATCAATGTCAGCTGGATAGCCAAAGGTGTGCTGAATCATCACTGCCTTTGTCTTGTCCGTAATCTTTTTAGCAATCTCCTTAACCGAAATATTTAAATCCTCGTCAATGTCAGTAAAAACAGGGCGGGCTCCGACATGGATAATCGGATTGATTGCGGCGTTACAAGTAAACGCTTGAACAATCACCTCATCTCCGGTTCCAATCTTCATTGCTTTTAAAATAGCAATCAAAGAACTTCTTCCAGAATTGAAACTAAACGCATTCTTAAAACCGAAGTAATTCCTGAAAATTCTTTCCAGCTCTTTAATTTCTTTCCCGTCTTTCCATTCCCAGGGCTTAAAAATTAAACCAAAAGCCAGAGCAACATCGTCTCTTTCGGTATTTGGTGATAAAGAAATAGAAATAGTCTTCATTATTTTACTAATTTATCTATCAAAAGACGTGGAACTCTTGATTCTAATAAAACGACGCTGCCTTCATTAGCCACAGCAACCACCTTCTTCATTATCTTGTCTCCGTTCTGCATAAACAATACTTCTTCGGCTTTCATTCCTGCTTCCATTGCCCCCTTTTTTAAATCTTTAAAATAATCCTTGGAAGTGATTATGGCTAAATCACAAACTTCTCCAATCTTTCTTCCGATTTGACGATGGGCTTCTTTGCCTTCGCTTCCTAACTCAATCAAGCATGGCATAACTATTATCTTTCTTCCCTCCCAGTTCTTTAAATAATCAAGATGAGAAATGATGCCGTTAAAATTAGAAGAATAGGTGGCATTAATGACCTCAAAGTCATCAAACTTCTTGATGTCCATTCCCCCCTTAATTCCTTTCACCTTTTCAGCAATTAAACTTAAATCCATGCCTAATTTCTTGGCTACCGCAATAGCAGATAATAGATTAGAAACATTGTGGACTCCTTGAATGCTGGCTTTGAAAAGCTGGCTCTCTCCAGTTTTTAAAACTACTTTAAACGATATTCCCTCTTTATCTTCTTTAATTTCCTCGGCCCAAATATCCTGCTTTTCAGAAATTGAATATTTAATACTATTAATCGTTGAATTAAAGTTGTTCTTAATTAATTCACTATCCCAATTCAATACCGCCAATCCTTCAGCTGGTAAAGAATCGATTAACTCGAATTTACCTTTCACGATATTCTTCTGTGATCCAAATGTAGACAAATGCTGATTGTTAATTCCTGTTAGTACCCCTATCTTCGGCTTAGCAATTTTGCATAACAGTTTTATCCCCCCTCTATTATATGCACCCATCTCACAAATGAATATTTCGTGTTCGTCATTAACGTGATTTAAAATATATTGCGATACCCCAATTTCTGAATTCTCATTCCTCTCGGTAGCAGCAACTTTGTATTCTGAAGAAAGAATCTCCTTCAAAAATTCTTTAGTCGAGCTCTTGCCATAACTTCCAGTGATTCCAATCACTAAAAGATTTTCCAAAGCTTCTCTCTTCTTAATTGCTTTCCTAATAATCCTATTCCTTAAAAAAACTGTAATTGGTTGAAACAAAAGGACAATGAAAGAAACAATTAAAGGAGTTAGAATATCAAAAGCCAGAATTGCCATAGCAAAAGAAGCTAAATCAAAAATCATGAATTTAGTCGGATGCATGTAGCTCTGATAAAAGCTTGTTCCTAAAACCGCGGCAGTCACTCCTAGGGGAATAAAAATAATGGGCAGCAACAAAGATATCTTTGAAGTCATTTCCGGGCTCTTTATCCTTCGTCTCAATAAGCCAATAAAAGCTACAAATCCTTCAAGGATATAAATTAAAAATACTAAAGGAATACAGGCGATTATAAACAAACTCGCTTGGCTCAAGAAAACATTAAGATATTCTGGATAAATATAAGTAGCCGAACCCATTATTAATAATGTTCCCAAGAGAACTAAACATTTAAAAACTAATTCCCAACTGCGAATTATCTTCTTTCCGTTGTACGTATCAAAGTGTGCTAAAAATCTACCAATATGATAATTCTTTAACTGCCAAAGATAGGTCCAAAATAAAAAGCTTTTAACTTCTTTAAAAAACCAAAAGAAAAGAACGATTGAACCTAACAGAACTGGCATCCAAGGCTGTATAGTCATGTTATTTATTTAAAAATTTAATAATACTTTCGCTAAACTCAACAGGATCAGTTTTATAAGGATTATGTCTTGCCCTCTTTATTATCTTCAATTCTGAATCATCAATTACTTGTTGGAAAAGAACACCGTCCTCTACTGGAGTAACTTGGTCATCTTCTCCCCAAATAATCAAACAAGGCATATCAACTTTAGGCAATAAATGCGATAAATCTTCCCCGACTACTTTTTTAAATACTTTTTTCATTAAAGGATTAGCGCGATAGTAGTCGGAAGTTCCGGCTAATTTGTAGGCCAATTTCTCAAAAAAAGTATAAGCACGAGAATCTTTAGAAATAACCTTTGCCCCAGTCAAAGTTAGAATCTTTGAAATCCTTTGTCTCAAGTTAAGTCTTTCTTCTCTGACTATAGCCGCATCACAAAATATTATCTTGAGAGGTTTAACGCTCTTTTCTGTTGCTATTTTTAAAGCAATGCCGCCACCAAAAGAGTGACCGAGAAGATAAAAATCGGAAATCCTTAATTCCTTAATAAGCTCAACGATAAGATCAGCGTATTCGTCTACTCCCCAGACATCCTTCGGCATTTCTGTTTTTCCAAAGCCAGGCAAGTCAGGAATAATCAGTTTAAATCCTTTTCCGGCCATTTCATCGATTACCCTTATCCAAGAAAAAGAAGAAGCTCCCCATCCGTGAAGAATCAAAAAAGGCTTACCCTCTCCGGCCGTTTTGTAGTATAAATCAATACCATTAATATTGATTTTATTTTCTTTTAATTCAAATAACACCATTAACTA
>Ga0172381_10002836_pt1 | contig 18715 bp, 29 predicted proteins | sample Leawel6488metaG_FD_119754 | JGI IMG/M metagenome (GOLD analysis project Ga0172381, IMG submission 119754) | Leachate microbial communities from a municipal landfill in Southern Ontario, Canada - Leachate well 64-88 metaG | ecosystem: Engineered > Solid waste > Landfill > Unclassified | place...
ATACCACGGACTATCCCTTGCACGCAACGTCGACGGCACTGTAGCCAACAACCATGTTATTCTCGGGGTTGAAGCCACTGGCCTTACTGTACCTGTATACGACCTAACAGTCGACAAGCACCATTGTTTCTACGCTGGAGAGCTACTTGCACACAACTGCATTCGTCCCAACTTACAACAGATTCCTAGAGCCGAAACTCCATTAAAGAAGGAAGTCAAGAACATCTTCCGTGTGGATCCGGACGGTGTCATCCTCCAGGCTGACTTCGCCGCCGCGGAAGTGCGCATGTGGGGTTCGTTGAGCCACGACAAGTTCCTGATCGACCTTCTCACCCAATCCTACGACATGCGCGCGGCCTACCGTGAAAACCCGCTGGATGAAGAGCTTGAGGCTCGCGCGGTGTTGATGGCGGACATCCACAAGCAGACAGCGGCGCTGATGTTCAATGTCGCCATCGAAGCCGTCGACAAACCCCTGCGCTCGATCACGAAGTCGATCGTGTTCGGTCTCATCTACGGCCGCGGCATACCCAGTATTGCGGAGCAGCTCGGCAAGTCTGTCGAGGAGACGGAAGCGCTGTGTGCCAAGTTCTTCCAGCAGTTCCCTGACGGGGTCGCCTGGCTCGAGCAGATGAAAGAGTTCTGCATGGTTCACGGTTACGTGGAGACACCTTTCGGCCGGCGCCGCTACTTACCGTTCGTGTTCGACGAGGACCGCGGCCGCCAACAGGCTGCGCTGCGTCGGTCGATCAATACCCCTGTGCAATCGACAACAGGTGACTTCGCGACGCTTTCGATCGCGCTGCTGCACAACGAGATCAAGCGCCGCCGCTTGAGCAAGCATTTCTGGTTGGTCAATGCTGTGCACGACTCCACGCTGATTCGTGTGCCTAAGTCTGCCAATGCCTTGGCTGAGATCGCTCCGATTGTGCGTGACTGCTTCACCGTCAAGTCCAGGGAGATCCTCAGGGACAAGTTCGGGTTCTGGCTGGAGGCTCCGATGGACATCGACCTCGAGGTCAGTCAGGACTGGTGCTGGCGGTGTTGTGATTGCGGAAACCACTACAAAGCGTACAAGGAAAAGTGTGACGGACACAAGGTCGGGCCTGACGGTAAGCCGCTTGTTGAGCTCGTCGGCGGCAAGGAAGAGAAGATTCCGTGCAAGTCCATACGCAAGGAACGTGTGGAGTTGAATAGCGGCTGGGGCACGCTCATCGGTATTGCCGAGACGAGTCACGGTTACGCCAAAGCAGCAACAGGTTTTTCACCTCGAAAAATGCAGACAAAAACTGTCTGAACGGAATTTTCGAAAATCACCTAACTCTGCTTGTCGGCCTTTCGAATTCGAGCCGAACAAACCATCAAAACAAGACCAGGAGCAAACCATGACCGCAACACCCACCGCCCCCGCCGATCTCAAGACCATCGTGGCCAATCTGCGTGCCGACCTCGCCGCCAAGATCGACAAGGTCAACGCCAAGTACACCAAGAAGTCCACCGGCGCCGACAAGGACACCAAGGCTTCCCTCTCCGTCGCCAAGAAGGCCGAGATCGATGCCCTGAAGGCCGCGACCAAGAAGAAGATCGAGACCGCCAAGGGCAAGGACGCCAAGGCCAAGGCCGCTGCGAAGAAGGCCGCCGGCAAGCCCGCCAAGGAAGTCAAGGCTGTGGTGCCTGTGAAGCCGGCCAAGGCCGTCAAGGCTTCCAAGGCTCCCGCTGCTCCTGCAGCACCGGTGACTGCTCCCGCTGCACCGGTCGCGAAGGTCGTCAAGGCTCGCGCACCCAAGGCGCCCACCCTCGCCTGATCGGTGCTGTGTCGCTAGTGTCTCAGTCTGCAGGCCCGGGTAACACCGGGCCTGTTTTGTTTTCAGGAGGTCGTGTGAACGAGAGACCATTTCGAGGGAACCGTCGTGAGCCAGGAGCACAAGGTACACCGGACTTACCTGTGGATGCACGAAGCCCGCTTTCTCGTGTCCCGTCTGTGCGCTTGGCTTCGTCAACAATGGACGAGGGCATGCTGAGTTCGTTGGCCCGTATTGACGAATGCTTGCGCTACCGTAAGCACATCGGAGACGCTGAAACGCTCAACAGAATCGAGTACCTATTCAAGACGCGCTTTGGTGGCATCGGGCTCTAGCTGGAGCGGTACCTGTTCGTAAATAACAGGTATGCACCTCCAGCGCCTACGTTCCAACGCCTTCTACTTCGGCCTGTCTGCTGAGGAGAAGGCCGCCTACAATGCCGGGCTTCCGGTAGAGTTCATGGGTCAGGAGCTGCGTCAGCTGAAGTTCGCTTCGTACATGTACGGCTCCGACGTCCATCGCAAGCAGATCACAGCTACGACGCAGATGCAGACGCTGATCGACTTCACCAACAAGCTCGCTCCAGGCACGAACATCAGCGCAACGATCGGACTGCACTCCGCACCCACCGATGGCGCTGCCTTCAAAGCAGCTGCGGCTATGTTCTGCGCAGCACAGCAACGCAAGCTTGTGTGCTTGTGCTTGTCGACTTCGACGATCTTGCACAACTACAAGAGCATTGCCGCTGCTGATGTGTACTTGATACATGGTGTGAATGATGCCCCGAACAGTGTCGCGATCTGGGCGTTAAGGGACTTTCTACGGGACCACGACGGCAGCCTCCGCCTTGTTGTCATGACAAGCGCACGAGAGCTGACTTTGGACGCGTTGATCCACGAGCAGATGCGCATGCACTTCAACTACCTCTTCTGTCTGGACGACAACGCCAACGACGTCATCAAGGGAGGACAGACACGCAATGCGTAAGGCGAACCCGATCGCGGAGATGCGCGTACTCGCAAGTATCTGCAACTCAAGTTTCCCTGAGCGCAAGCTCAGGTACCTGGCCAGCGTAACCGAGGACCACTTCGGAGCCAGACAAACCAAAGAGATCTACCGCCGCATTCGTGCCTATGTGTCCGCCGGCCGAGAAATCCCGACACTGGCTGTCCTAGCTGATGACAGACGCATGAGTGGTGAGTCACGCATGCTCCTGGCCAACGCGAAGGTCACCAAATACACGTCCGAAGCCGACTACATCGCCGGTGTCGATGTTCTCACGTCCCACTATCGCGTGCGTGCTCTTCTCACAACTCACGAACTGATTCGTCAGACGCTCCAGAACGAGAACGCACCAGAGGACTTCAGCGAAATCGAGAAGGCTCTCGAGGATGCTTTGTTCAAGCTCCGCGCCAACGTGAACGAGGAGAAGATCATTGAGGGCTCCGCGGACAAGCCGGACATGCTCAGGTTGGCCAAGGAGGCTCTCCAATACGCTGCTGTCGGCCGACGCTTCAAGACCGGTTGGGGAGTCTTCGACGAGCTCACAGGTGGCCTTGAGCCAGGCAACGTGATGCTGTTGACGGCAAACACCGGTGGCGGCAAGTCGGTGGCTGCAACGAACATGTTCGCGAACATGTATCGCGGCTTCGGTTACAAGGTCACGTACGTCTCCCTGGAAATGACCGAGAAGGAGCTCATGGAGCGCTTGTTGGCGATGTCGACGAAGACAAGTGCCAAGCGCATCCGCACCGGCGGCCTTTCCGCACGCGAGCAGGAGATCGTCCTGGAGAAGTTCAGGACCGAGTTCCACGAGACCAGCAACGGCCGCTACCGTTTCTTCTCGCCGAAGGGTGACTACGACATTGAGCAGTTGTTTGCGCTGGTGCAGAGCCAGGAGACAGACGTCCTGTTCCTGGACTACCTCGGCCTTCTTCGTCCGAGCTCTGTCGGCAAGAACATGACCGAAGAGTACCAGCTGCGCTACGCCACGCGTGTGGCAAAACGTATCGCCGAGAAGATGGGCTGTGCGATCGTTCTGCTTGCGCAGCTGAACGACGAAGGCCAGATCATGTACTCGAAGGGTATCGGACACCACGTGCACTACTGGCTGAAGTGGTTCGGCCGTGCTGAGGACTGGGAGCGTGGTTACGTAACCATGGAGATGGGCAAGTCCCGAAACTCCAAGAGCCAGGACCTTTACATGGCCGCGGACATGGACATGCTTCTCATGGAGAACATCACCGACCCGACCGTCATAGGTGCTCCAGCAGTCGAGCCGCCGCAGAAAAAGCCAGGCGAAGGAGACTCACGCGGTCACCGCGGGCCTCCTGCGCCACCTCGAGCACCGATCGCCAAGATTCCACTCTACGAAAACGCGATGTGATCCATGCCTGACCTGATCAAGATACCCGCAGCTTCGCTGAAGGAAGCTGTCGCAGCCATCGGAAAGCTCAGCGGCCTTGTGCCTGTAGCGAAAGGCCAAATCGCCGAAGTCTACGTTGTGCTTGTCTGTGACACCAAGACCCAGCAGGTGTACATGGAGCACGCCCGCAACGGCCTGCGCATCCGCTACCTGCTTCCCGGCGCCCAGGTGCAGAGCACAACACCTCGTGTGCTTCTGTGCATGGAGCACGCCTTCTTCAATGCCGTGCGCAAGGACGATCCGGTCTTGTTCAAGCGCGAGGACAACACTCAAGTCGCTCTGTTCTCGCAGGGAGGTTCCAAGGGCACGGTTACGCTTGCGCCTCCCTCCTCGTTCTTGGCGCCGATGATGACGCCGCCGGAGAAGTACACGCGTGTGCCTGTTGACGCCGTCAAGGCTGGCTTGAACTCGACGTTGTTCTCGTCTCAGGACCCGAGCATGACCGCTACTGGGGCACTTTCTCGTGTTCGTCTGCGCAAGGACGAGCTTGTGGTTGTCACCTACGATTCCATGTCCGGTGCTGTGTACAAGCGCGAGGGTGCAGACCTGTCGGCTGAGCTTCCGGAGACGTTCGACTTGACGCTGCCGAACTCGATGATGTCCACGATCTTCAACCAGTCCGATGTTCCGGAGATTTCCGTAGGTGCCGGCGTGCATGATATGCGCTTCCGCACGAAGCGCCTGGACCTTGTCTTCCCTAAGTCAGACTATCCGATCATGCCTGTCGAGGAGCAGATGGCGAAGATGGCGGTTAACGCGCGGCTTGGCTTCACTGTCGATACCAGAGCGTTCTCCGACGCGGTGAACACGAATGCCACGTACCTGAGCATCGACAAGGATGCCATGAACCTTCTTATCGAAGTCGGCGATAACAAAGCTCGTGTCAGCGTGAAGTCAGCTAAGATCTCGCACGGTCTTGACATACCCGTGGACAACTTCAAGGGTTCTCCGTTCAGCGTCCATTGCGATATCTCGCGTCTGCAGACTTTCCTACGCATGGTGCGTGGTACGCAACGGACAACGGTTCTGTACGAGAACCATCGTATCTTCTTCCAGGCACCTGGCGTGCTTTTCGCCTTCGTGGAGTCGTGAACCATGGCAAAGATAGTTCTCGCAGCGTTCGCTGAGCCAAAACAGGTCGTGTACGAGCATCCAGCGTTCAGGCTGGTCGCGGACAACTCCGGTGCGATCGTTCTGACCACGACAAGTACCATGGCTGTGTTCCTGGATGACGCCGTTGAGAAGCGGCAGCTTGTGCGTGTTGTGCCTGCAGGAACGGACTGGCCGATCAAGCAGGATGCTTCGAACAAGTACCTGCTTGTGCGTGACTGTCTGCGTGTTATCGAGCTTGTGTCTGGTGACGCGCGAGCGTACGTGTTTGCCACAGCTCCAGAAGAAACAGCGAAATAGGAGAAGATCATGCCGAGGATTGTTTGCACTATGGGTGCGTGCGGCGCCGGAAAGTCGACACTGGCGAAGGCCTACGTGAATTCGTATCACCGTGACACCGGCACTGTCATCGCATTCGCGGATGTGCTGAAGCAGGTGGCGAAAGAGGAAGGCGGCTGGAACGGCGTCAAGGACGAAGCCGGCCGCGTGTTCATCCAGGATTTCAGCGAGGAGTACAAGCGAAAGCACGGTGACGACATATTCACCAGGCTCGCGTTCAAGCAAGCACTGGCCTATGACGGTTCCTTGGTCATTCTCGAAGACGTGCGCTTCAATCTCGAGATCAAGCAGGCCTTGGCGTTGCGCAGGTATGGCGTGCCGTTGACGCTCTTCCTGGTGCACAACACCAGCGCAGAAAACCGCTGGCGTTCTGCCTACGCGCGTTACCTCGCCGGTGACGAGACATGCAAGTGGGCGGGTCACCGGTCCGAGTTGGAGTGGCGTGCGTTCCTTTCGCTCTGGAAGAACAAGCTCGTCTTCGAGAACGACTTCATCTTTGGTGCGCCTTCGATGGACTGCAACGACTACAAGAAGTTTGTTGAAAACTGCTTCGAGGATACCACGTATGACTACGACTTCTGACCTGTTGGATCCCGCGGTTCTGGAGAAGTCGTCGCAGTTCCTGGACCAGATGCTGGCGAAGCAGTTCCGTCTTCAAGAGCGTCTCGGGACCTGGGAACGCGTGCAAGCAGATGCCGGCTCTCGGCAGCAGTTCATCAACCAGATGGTGCTGGCGCTCATGGACGAGGTCATGGAAACGCTTGGCGAGACCCAGTGGAAGAACCCCGCTGTTGTTCCGTTCGGCTGGAAGAAAACCCAGGAGATGAACCTGGAGAAATTCAAGGCCGAGATCATCGACCAGCTGCATTTCTGGCTGGCTTTGGCTATCGTGGCTGGCTTCCGCAGCGGACAGGAGATCTTGGACTCTTACATGGGCAAGAACAAGGAAAATCACACCCGGCAGGATCACGGTTATTGACAGGTTGTGCATTCTCTACCTAGCTTTGCGTGGGGAGGGGTTGTATGCCTGCAGAACCTGCGATACTGTCAGAGCTTGAGCTACGGACAAAGTTTCCGGCTCCGCGTATGATTTTTTCATCGCTTCTGCTGCCGGATTTCATGAACGCGCGCGCTGCGCTTGAGCGCGCCGCTGTTCGTGGTGCTCCTCGCTTTGCGTTCTACATCGATAGTTTCGGCGATCTCAGCTACGGGCACAGCAAGAACATCGCCGCCCATGACATGATCGTAAGCAGCGACTTCTGTCCTGTGTGCGACATCGAGCGTGAGCGGAAGCTCTCGGTGTCGTCCAAGAAGCTTATGGACTTGGTCGAGGATCTCATGCCTGAGCTTCTTCGTCCGCTGCCAGAGTCGAGCAAGACCGCGGTCAGTGTGAAGCCGCACGGACGCACGTTACGGCCGACGTGTGTTTCCAGTGGATCTCCTGGTGCACAGGACTGGGTAGCTGGCATGGAAATCCGCGGCGGCCGCTTGCGTCGGAGTCACTTCCAGGATCAGAACACACGCAGGTCCGTACTTGACGACATCGAAGACAAGTTCGGCCCGAAGCCGAACAGGAAGGACTGGGATGCAGTTGTTAACCTGGAAAGAAATCGTCGACGATACCCAGTGCGACGTGCTGCCTAAGCACAAGAACGGTCACTTCCTGTTCATGGCATGCCCAGTTTCAGGCGAACAGCGTGGTCGGACTACAGGAGTCTTGCAGCTGGAAGCGGAGCCTGCTGAAGGCGAAGAACAGCAGGATCCTCTGTACCATGTCTACAACGGCGCCTGGGGTTTCAGAGCGGCAGAACGCCGCGGTGAGTTCATCGCCTATTTCGACGGCGGTGACATCGACAATCCCGAGTCTTTCTTTGCGGCTGTTGTGCCTTTGTCCTGGCCGCAATTCCAAGAGAGCGCGTGTGCGGAGTACATGGATGAGCGTGAACTATCGCGTTACCGTGAACTCGCACAGTCTTGTGCCTACACCAATATCGATCTACCACTCCACCCAGGGACATAAGCAATGCGAGTTTTCAACCTCTCCGACTCCCAGAAGCGAAGGACCGTCGACATCCATCACGACTTCGAGTTCGTTGATGAAGGTGCCGATGGCTTGCACATCATCAGCATGGGCGCTGTCTTCGAAGGCTACAAGCGCAAGAAGCTGCTCTATGCCATCAACCGCGACTTCTTCAGCACGCCTCTGTTCAAGCGCATGTGCGAGACCGCCAGTGAGCAGAACGCTTGGATGTTTTCGAACGTGTTCGCGCACATCAACGTGCGTGTCGAAACACCAAAAGGCCAGGTCAAACTGACCGCTGAAGCTGCACGCAAGCTTGTTGCTGTTGGTCGAACCGTGACTGTGCTTGCTGCTGACCAGAAGGTCCAGGGTCGCGGTAACGCCACTGTTCTTGTCGGCACGCTCGCTCAGATTCGGGCGAAGGTGGAGGCGATGATCGCCGCGGTTACCGATGCTCCGGAAGCTAAGCGTCATGTTCGGCAATGGTGCTACTACTCCGCACACGACGTCGTCTGTTTCGACAACCTGTTCGGTGGCATGATCAATGTTCCGGACTCGTTCGCCTACCACGCCGTGGACCTACGCCTGCTGACAGACGTCTTCGGCCAGAAGCACGACGACTTCAACCCCGAGCCGAAGTACCCACACCATCCCTTGTTCGACGCCATCTCCCAGTACGAGACCGCGAAGAAGCTCGCTGTTCTTGTGGAGAAGAAGCTGGGTCCGGAAGCGATCGGGATCGCTGTGCGTCACGAGACGCCGACGATGAGTAAGACCAGAGGTGTGTTCTTCGGTGTGTTCTTGTTCACAGAAGAGGAAGTCACACTGGTGCCTAGTTTCTCCAAGACCGAAGCTGAAAGGCAACGAGCATTTCGCGACTTCGAGCTGTCCGCCATCCGAGATCTCGATCCTGTTCCGCCGATAATTTCCGACGACGCCACAACCACGTTACTTCTGGATGTCTGTAGGATCGCGACGAAGCTTCACACCGGACTCGATTTCAGAAGAGGATCCGGAGACATCGTAGATGCACCAGCGGTACAGCGACCCCTCGGTGCCTTACCTATCCAATACGAGTCTTTCCTGTATCACACTGTTGATAACGCGCGTGTCGAGGTGGCGCGGATGTGTCTCTTCGCTTATGAAAATTACAGCCGCGGACGGCCTGATCATGGTCTGTCTGTTATTGTCAGAACCAACGTGAACGCCTCTGTGCTAGCGGGGGCGCTTGTTTCTGCGGCCTACAACGCCGGCTTAGTCAAGTCGTCTGCTGCGGTTGTCGACGCCAAGATCGAAGAGATCTTGACAGCACAGAGCGTGGTTTTGGAACCGTTGGTCCACGCTGCTCTTGTTGGTACCAGGACAGCATTGAACAATTTCACGCAGACGCTCGCCGGTGCTGACTTAGCCATGGCAAAGCTGCAGAGCATGCCCAGCACACCCGCTACCGATAAAGCCAGGAAACTCGTGAATCGTCTGTGCCGCATCGTCGACGCTCTTGAACTTGCACACAACAAACTCGAAGGAGACAAGCCGTGAATAACCGCTCATACATCCACGAAATCGCACGCAAGAACCTCGGTGCTGATGGTGCCAAGTTGGTCACCGGCGACGAGAGCCTCGAGAGCCTTGGCGTCGACAGCCTCGATGTCGTCGAGATCGTCATGGCTGTCGAAGACGCGTTCGGAATCAGCATCGCCGACGAAGCCATCGAGAAGCATGGCGACAGCATCACCACCAACCATATCGCGGAAGCCGCAGCCGCTACTGGCGCTGTGGATCTGGACAAGGAGCGCGCAGCGTGAGCACGGATCCTTTCCAGGAATTCCCAAAACCAAGCCCGGAGCTTCTTCAGGCCATCGACGCTGTTGTTCTCGAGCACATGCGCCGTCCGTTCATCAACCGAAACGAGCTGGTTGAGGAGTTGGCTTCCGCAGTCCTTGGTGTCACACAGACGCGCGCACCTTTCCTAGACAGCGAGGTGGTCATTGGCTAAGCCGAATACATGCGGAAGCTGCTGGTTCTGCTTGGGCCTGTGCGACGACAGTAGCGGTGGTGACCACTGCGTTGACGCCGAAGCCGTGGACTGCGCAAACCCGAACAAGACCGACGAAGTACCCGGCACACTTGATGGTACATGCAGCCGTTACGTTCCTGCGGCGGACGTGAGCTTCAAGCAGCTTCGCGGCGTTGAGTCGGAAGCCTCAAGGCGACACTATACCCGCATGCGTGCTGTGTTCGCTGTAGCGGATCTGCACCTCCCGCCGCTGCAGTACGTCGAAGTATGCTCTGACGGTGAAGACACGCTATTGGCCCTCGCTGGAGCTTTCGGCACGAATTCCATGCGCAAGGAATCAGAGCTCGCTTTGATAGATCCTTTGCGCGACGTGCTCCGCTCGTTCCGGGACATGTCCGCGGCCCTGGATGAACACAATGTCAAGCGCGGATGCACACGCGACGGTAAACCGTGTTGTTTGTCCGCTGCGCCTGCTCCCGCAGAGCTAGCGCCGAAATGTCCGCAGATGGACATAGAGACGTTACGTGACTTCCTGCACCGTGGCTACGAGGTCTACGCGCACGCTCGTATCAATCCATCTGGAGATCCAGACCGTGTGCTGTTGAACAACATCAATGCTTGGCTGTGCGACCACTGCGCATGCTGACTGGTTGTTTCAGGACGTGCGGCCGGCATGAAGATGCTGTAGGCATTGCCGGTTGGCCGCCGCCTTGGTTCCACGGACCTTCGTACAAGGTCCTGTCGCCACCGCGGTGGTTGCTCGAGGAGTACAAGGCCAACCACGACCAGGCGGCCTACACCGAGCACTTCAACAAGATCGTGCTCAAGCCCCTGGACCCGGAAAAGGTTCTGCGGGACCTGCTCAGGATTCGAAAGACACCGATACTTCTCTGCTACGAACCGCCGGGCGAGTTCTGCCATAGACGCTTGGTGGCGTCCTGGCTCGAGCAAGCTCTTGGTTTCGCGATACCTGAGTTCATCGACTACAACGACGCAATGTGAGGAAGCCATGGTAACGACGAAACACACAGACCAGATGTATGCGAGCGTGCGCACCGTCATCACCGACGAGAAGCCGACACTGACACGTTCGGAGTTGCTGAGTGCTTACCCAGTCATGCATACGTACGATCCTGCTATTGTCGGTGAATACCCAGCTACTCCATTTCGCATGGATGTGCCGTTGGGAAAGTCAATCAAATTTCTTGTGCGTGGAGATGACAACCGTTCGCTTCCGTTGTGGCTTTGGCGTTACGTCGACGACGTGTTCATTCTGGTTGGTACGGGAAGCTATGTTCTCAATACCGCTCATGTCCTAGAGAACAGATCAGCGTTCGACTTAGCGGTGACTGCCGGAGGCACAGAGCTACCTGAGCCAGCCAGGCGCGGCCGCCTCTGCGTTGTCGATCCTGACTGTATTCGCTCTGGTCGTGTGCGCAGGGACATAGAGTACGAACCCGGCAAGGTTGTCTTTTTCGTAGGTGACCATGTGCTGCTTTTGCCTGGGACACTGCTACCGGTGCGCGGAAGAACTCCGGGATGGGGCATAGCACCTAAAGATACCAGCGACTGGTACGGTGTCACATGGCCTGCTGATGCGCTTATACAGTCTGGTGCTGTTACACCAGATGTCAGACTAGACACGAAAGCACATCCGTCGTATCAAGACGTTCTTCGCTATCTTTCCGAAAACAACTGAGGAGGATCTTGTGGACACTGAAACAAAAGACTGCATTGAGCTGACCCGTGACGAGCTCGTCGACCACCTCGGCGTCTGCGAAGAGACACTTGTCTCTGCAGCGGTGGCCTTAATCCTTGGCGGCAACACCGTTTCGGATCCGGTTGTGCACAACCTCGTCGTTCTTGCGAACACGAGGGTTACATCTGGTCCGAAGGTGGATGAAGCCTTGCGCAGTCTCGGCTTCGACATGGAAGGAAAGCCGCTTCCTGTTGTCGATGACGACCCCGAAGCACACAACACCGTCGACTGATCTCCAGGCTCTACGATTCCAACAACAGCAACACAAACAAAGGAGATACTTGTGCCCTGGATCACCATCGGACTGTGGCTCGTAGCTGCAATCGCCGTCGTTCTCGCTCTCGTCTACGGCCCCAGGCTTTTGCTCGGCCTTGTCATCATCGGTGACGACGAAGTCGGCATCGTCACGAAGAAGTTCGGCTTCAAGGACCTTCCCGCCGGTCACATCGTCGCACTGAACGGGGAAGCCGGTATACAGGCTGACACAATCCCACCAGGGTGGCACTTTGGCTATTGGCCGTGGCAATACGGTGTGCAGAAGCAGAAGACCATCCTGATCCCCGAAGGCCAGATCGCGCTTGTGGTCGCGAACGACGGCGCCACCCTCCCCGAAGGACGCACATTAGCTGATACGGTTGATTGTGACAACTTCCAGGATGCTCGGAAGTTCCTTGTTGGCGGTGGGCGCCGTGGTCGACAGACCGGTGTCTTGAAGCCTGGTATCTACCGTATCAACACCGCACTTTTTGACGTGGTGACAACAGCGACAGCGTCCAAGTACAAGATCAACCCCGAGAGCCTCAAGGTCTTGTCGATCGACTCCTCGCACGTCGGCATTGTTACCACGCACGATGGTGCGACACTTCCAGCTGATGAGATTGCCGCCGTCCCTCTCGAAGGGCACAAGACGTTCCAGGACGTTGGTGCTTTTATCGCCGGTGGTGGCTTTCGCGGCCTGCAGGCAGAGGTTCTGAAAGCAGGTACGTGGATTCTCAATCCATGGTTCGTTTCCGTCGAGATCGTTCCCATGATCGAGATTCCTGTCGCCAGCGTCGGTGTCGTGACCTGCCGTGTCGGGCCTGTCGGCAAGGACGTGTCCGGCGAGGACTTCACGAACGGCGTCATCGTCGACCGCGGATTCCGTGGGGTGTGGGCAGAACCGCTCAACCCAGGCTTGCACGCGATCAACATCCGCACACACGAAATTGAAATCGTGCCGACGTCCAACGCGGTGTTGAACTGGGCACACAGGAGCGAGTCCCATGAACTGGACAGAAACCTGTCGTCGATCACTGTGCGCTCGCGTGACGGCTTCTCAATAACACTGGACGTCCAGCAGATCATCCACATCGGTTACAGCCGAGCCGCACGTGTGATCGCCAGGTTCAAGAACCTCAGCGAGCTTGTCGACAACAACCTTGAGCCGATCATCGGCAACTACTTCCGCAACGCCGTGCAGAACAGCGACGCTCTCGACTTCCTGCGCAATCGCTCGGAAGCACAAAAGCAAGCGCAACTGTTCATCGCTGAGCAGCTGCGTGGGCTCGACATCCAAGGCGTGCAGACGCTGATCGGTGACATTGTCCTTCCGGACGAGCTCACGGTCACGTTGCGTGATCGCAAGATCGCTGAGGAGCAGACCGAAACGATCCGCCGCCAGCGCGATACCGCGATCCAGCAGCAAGAGCTTGCCCGTGAGAAGGCGATCGCGGATCAGATGCCTGCGCGCGTGACCGCGGAGCAGCGTAAGCTCATCGCCGACCAGAACGCGGACGTCGCACGCACCGAGGCGAAGGGTGAAGCGGACGCCGCTGTTACACGAGGCAAGGGTGAAGGTGATGCCAAGAAGGCAAGCGCTGACGGCGAAAGCGCAGCACGCAAGCTGCTTGCCGAAGCCGCAGCCACCGAAGTCGAACTGGTTGGTACAGCGCAGGCGAAGGCAACGAAGCAGCAGGTCGATGCTGTCGGTTCCGACAACTACGCCAGGATCACGCTCGGGCAGGCACTGGCCAGCTCGAACTTGAAGCTGGTGCCGGACGTCAGCCTTGGCGGTGCTGCGGCAGGTGGAGACGTCGCCGGCCAAATCCTGAACATGCTGGCCATCGAGCACCTCCAGAACCGCGTCAAGGCTCCAACACCAGCTCCCGCGGCTACCGCAACCTAGTCCGGTTTCGAACCGGCTGAGATCGAGGCCTGTGTTCAGAACGAGCACAGGCCTTTTCAGTTCGTAAATACACGGTCATGGTTGTAACAGAAAAGATCGAGATGTTGCGGCTTCTTGGTTCGGTACACTGCGAACCGGAGAAGTTCGAACCAAGCAGTAGGACTTTCGGTATGCCTGTTGACGTGGCTCCTCGTGGTGTGGTGGGAATCCTTCCATCTAGCTGTGCGCCATCGGCGAGAAAAGGCTACGAACTCGAGCTGCTCTTCGGTACTCCGCCTGTGCCTACTCCATGTTTCGGTCTTGCGCAAACCAACACAGCGCGGTTCGGTTGCGTATGAGCGAGAAACGGTCGAAGCACATGACCGAGCTTGCTCGCCGGTCCGGAGATGTCCACACCGACGATGCTCTCGTCTGCTTTCTGTACCTGCTCATGCGTGATCATCTTCCTGGTGGCGTTGTCGAGCAACTCGCGATGGACGCGTGCAAGGCCGCTGACGCCAAGTACACGAACGGCTGGGTGGCTAAGTACGCTATCGATCTCGCAGATAGGCTCCGCGCTCCGGGTTCGTAAATAACCGAGCAGACTCTTGAAAGGAGCTGCTCGTGATCGTAGTCGACAAAACCTGGCCTGTTTCGAAGCCTCTCGGCACCGTGAAGAAGTCCATTTTCCTCGCGGGTCCAAGTCCGCGCGGCGAGTTCACCGATTGGCAAGGAACATGGCGCGAAGATGCGATCAAGCATCTCCAATCGATCGGCTACGACGGCCACGTGTTTCTCCCGCTCCCGTTCAACGGCCTCAGCTACGAAGCCGGTGTGGAGTGGGAGGAATTCTTCCTCGAGATCGCGGATCGTATCGTGTTCTGGATCCCGAGAGATCTGGACACGTTGCCGGGCTTGACGACCAACGTCGAGTACGGGGAGTGGATGAAGTCCGGAAAGGTCAACCTCGGCTATCCTGTCGGCGCGGAGAAGATGCGCTTCCTGGATCGCAAGGCTGCCAAGTACAACATCTCCATCAACCACACCATCGAAGGTGTGCTGCAGGCCGCCGTCAATGACCTCGGTGAAGGTGCTGCGCGCGTCGACGGCGAAGTTCACGTTCCACTGCACGTCTGGAACAACCAGTACTTCCAGGCTTGGTATCGTAACCAGGTTCAGGCCGGAAACAAGCTTGTGCGCGGCAAGGTGTTGTGGTCGTTCATCATGCCGATCGCGAAGAAGCTCTTCTGCTGGGTCTACCAAGCCGAGATCTACATCACCGCCGAGGACAGGATCAAGTCCAACGAATTCGTGTTCACAAGGTCCGACATCTCCACCGTGGTTGCGTTCGTGCGCGGCAAGACCTTGCTGGACACAAAGGTGCTGACTGTCAAGGAGTTCCGCTCGCCGGCGCGTACGCCTGACGGCTTCGTGCATGAGCTGCCGGGTGGTAGCAGCCTCAAGCCCGGTGAGGACCCTCGTGACATCGCCGCACACGAGCTGGAAGAGGAGACCGGTCTCAAGATCGATCCCGCGCGCTTCGCTGTTCTTCCGGGACGCCAGCTTGTAGCGACTCTGTCATCGCACATCTCCAACGTCTTCTTCGTCGAGATCACCGAAGCCGAGGCTGCTTCCGTTGTCGGCAAGGAAGCCGGTGTGGCTGCCGACACCGAGCACACGTACGTCGGTATCGCCAGCTTCGCCGACATCATAACCGGCAAAGAGCCATTCGACTTCTCCATGATCGGCATGCTCGCCGCCTGCAGCCTGAGTGCGGACGTGCTTCCTGCCGTACCAGCCGCCGCAGCGACAAGCGCGAAGCTGGGCGATATAGTCGGCTATAGGAATCGCGTCCGCGCGATGTTGCACGCAGGCACCGAGTGGGAGCCTACACCTGAAGAGATGAAAGAGCTCCAGGCAATGTTTGCAGCGACCGAGGAAGATCCTGCCGGTGTTGTCATCCAACGCAAAGACAAGCTCGTTATCGAACACAAGTACGAGAACCGCGTCTTCCTGGGCGGAACCTGCAACAACTCCACCTGGCGTGACCGCCTCGTCCCCGACCTCAAGGTCCCGTACTTCAACCCAGTTGTCGAGGACTGGACCGAGGATTGTCAGAAGGAAGAGTTGCGCCAGCGCGACGTGTGTAGCAAGCTCCTGTACGTCATCACACCGCTGATGGTGGGTGTCTACAGCGTCGCCGAGGTTGTCGACGACGTCAACAACTTCCCCGAGCGCACCGTGTTCTGCGTCCTCGACTCCGATAACGGAGAAGAGTTCAGCAAGGCTCAGCGCAAGTCCCTGAAGGCTGTTGAAGATCTCGTCCGTCGCCGTGGAGGCATCGTCTGCAAGGATCTGGACGAGGTCGCGCAGGTGTTGAATGCCGGTTGATCCGGAACAGCGTCAGTTCGTGCCTGTCGTCGGCATACAGCCGACGCAGGTCGCTACCAGCATCGTAGCCTAATCAGTGAGGAGCTCATGAGCAACGGAATCGAAATCGAGAGGAAGTTCTTTGTCCTGAACGACAGATGGAGATCCGGCGTCCTTGCTACTGAGCACATTCAGCAAGGTTACGTGCTGCAACAGCCACTACCTTGCGGACCGCTATCGGCGAGCGCAGCGAGACGGTACTGGTGACACGTGTACGCATCGTCAACGAAACCAAAGCGTTCTTCACGACGAAGTTCGATATTCCTGGTGGCCTCGAACGTTTTGAGATCGAGAAGGAAATCGATATCGACATCGCGCGCCGGCTCATGACGTTCATATCGATGCCGGTTCTGACGAAGACCAGGTACAAGGTTCCCGGTCCAGATCAGAAACACGTCTTCGAGATCGACGTGTTTGAAGGTGACAATTCCGGACTTGTCGTGTGTGAAGTCGAACTGGAGTCGGAATCAGACACGGTTACCCTGCCTCCGTTCCTCGGGCCTGAAATCGTACACGGATCCGCAATGGACAAAGCCACACTGAACTCGAACCTAGCGTCGCTGTCGTTCTTGCGCTGGCCTGCTGAGCTTTGCCGGCAGTGGGAGGGCGTGACAGGGAAGTTGTGGTGCAGTACCGTAGCCGGTAACTCAGCATGAGCACACATTCCGTACTTTTCCGTGTCTACGTCCGTGTGTACGTCCGTGTGTACGTGCTCGGCCTGTTGTGGATTATCTCACTCGTTGGCCTTCTCTTCTTCAAGGACGTTCCGTCTGCTTTTGACGCGTGCTTGGTTGTTTCTCTGCTCCTCCCTGTTTTGCACTTCATCTGTGGTCTATATTTCCGGCGTGAACTGAAGGAGTACCACTGTGGTGACAGATCCTAAGGCCTACTACAGCAAGTTTCCCAGGGAGCAAGTGCAGGGTTGGTTGACGTTCTTCACCACAGCCGTAGACGGTCTGTACCCGCACCCGCGCGGCTTTGACTGCGGACCTTGTTCTTCTGATCGTTGTGGTCGCATACCATGTATGACAAGCGAAACACCAGACGGTGCTGGTCTTGTGAACTGGCAACCGAAAATGAACGTTCAGATCATACGTGAACTGCGTATCGGCCTGGGTATCGCACAACAAGACGTTGCCTGTCAGTTACAAGAGTGCGACGGTGATGTCGCCGTTGCCCCGGTCTAAGCAGAAGGATTGCACATGTTCAAGCTAGAGCACACGACGGATCTGCGCAAACTTCTCGATTTCGAGCAGTTCTCCTCGAACCTGCAAGGCATCGTGGTCGTGATCAACAGTCGTACCGGCGAGAAGATCACAATCAACCATCGCCGTGGTCGATTGGCGTCGAAGCTTCCGCGCAAGCTGAAGAAGCGCATTACCCGAAACAGGTGTGCGCACTTGGATTGGCGGGAGTACTGCCAGTTCCAATACCGCACCAGGTTGGATCACCATTTCCAGCCCCTGGTTCAGCGGATACAAGAGTCTCACGATGCTGACTGCTTGCAGCACATGCTGGTGGCTGCGGAGGCCGCTCGTGCCTGCTGAACCTGCACCAGCAGCGGAGCCGACCTCTGAGTCCTTCACGTTGGACATGTCCGCATGTGACTTGGGTGAGGTTGCTGCTTGCGATCTCATGGACGTCATGTTCGAAAACGCCGTCGATAACTATCACCAGCACACTTCTGCTCAGGTGCTGGAGAATCTCTCCCGTGTCCGCTGAACCGTTACCAGGACGTGAGCGCGGTGCCTTTGAGCGCGTTCTCATTGAGCAGTTTGGGTTCACCGATGCTGACCTTGCCTACATGAACGTGCAGAGTACGCATGACGCAGAAACTATGCGGCTCTTACGTAAGAGCGTGGAGCCGTTACATGCCTGCTGAACCAGCACCTGGCGTTGATTCGTTTTCGGTACTCAACAAAGTGTTGAATGCACTGCAAAACGCTGGAATCACCTTAGAGCTGTCAGCGGTTGAGCTAGCGGCAAGGATGGAAGCAAACTCAGGTAGAACTTTAGTTATCCAGGCACAAGGAGGGCCGCACGATGGCTTCTGAACCTGAACCTGGTGTAGCACCGGAGCCCGAGGCTATCTATCTAGGTGCTTCTGCCTTGGAGCAGATGCTACGTTTCGAAGACGAGCGTATCCTTGAGCTCCTGCGCAAGGCCGTACTTGATAGGGAACTGCACGCATGAGCACTGGTCAAGCCTGTTATCCTCAACAACCACGGAGTTCCGTATGGACTTGTACAAGCAACTGAATGCGCTGTCGTCGGCGCGTAGGCTCGAAGCTGAGCTTGCAGCGGAGACGTACGCTGTCTATATCGTCACCGTGTCCGTTCCGGCGGATGTCGACAGGCTGCAGGAGATCGACAACAGACACAAATACAGCATCGGTGACATGTACGCGGTACAGGTTCAGTTCGATCATGACCGTGACTGTAATTGCGCAACAGTATTTACGTACGCGGAATACACACTTGAGCTTTCAAACCTTCTCGCGGGTGTGCTGAAGGCAGGTAGCGGCCCGGCTGTGGTAACAGAGATCGAAGGCAAGAAGTACCGAAGACTGACCGAAGCCGAGTTCAAGTTGTTCACAGGCTACAATGACTACACCATAAAACACCCGGAAGTTCGCCCGAGGAAGTTTTGTTACACCATCGAAAACGTCAC